>Ga0209211_10000065_pt1 | contig 225304 bp, 195 predicted proteins | sample RifGroA2_FD_183992 | JGI IMG/M metagenome (GOLD analysis project Ga0209211, IMG submission 183992) | Groundwater microbial communities from Rifle, Colorado, USA - Groundwater A2 (SPAdes) (version 2) | ecosystem: Environmental > Aquatic > Deep subsurface > Groundwater | place: Rifle, Colorado...
TGGGGCGACTTGCATGGCGCGCGACTGTGCCTACATGCATCAGCGCGCGAAACTGGGAAGGCTCCTAGCTAGGAGTGTTCCTAGCTAGGAATGACCCCTACATGGGACGGGCCGGTGTGGGCGGCGGTGAATGCAAGGAATCGGGCTGCAGGGGCCGTGGGGAATGCGTAAGCAGCTATGGAATCAGGAGCGGTCTGCGCGCGGGGAATGCAGGAGGTGGGCTGTGCGGGTTACAGACTTTTACCAGGGTGAGGGCTGCAGAGGAATGACCGAGGCCGCCACGCACTGTCGGCCGACAAAAAAACAGCGAAGCGCATAGCATCGACAGCTTCAACGTTTGCCACTCTTTCACCAATTCAAGGACCGATCCATGAAGCTCTACTACTCCCCCGGCGCCTGCTCCCTGTCTCCCCACATCGCCCTGCAAGAGGCCGGTCTGGCCTACACCCCCGTGCTGGCAAGCACCAAGAGCCACAAGCTGCAGGATGGCACCGACTACTACACCATCAATGCGCTGGGTTACGTGCCCGTGCTGGAGCTGGACAACGGCGAGCGCCTGCGCGAAGGCCCGGCCATCGTGCAATACATCGCCGACCAGGTGCCCGACAAGCAACTGGCCCCCGCCAACGGCACCCTGGCGCGCTACCGCCTGCAGGAGTGGCTGACCTTCATCGGCACCGAGCTGCATAAGGGCTTCAGCCCCCTGTTCAACCCCGCCACTCCCGAGGACTACAAACCCATGGTGCGCGAGCGGCTGCTGCAACGCCTGCAGTGGGTGGATGGCCAACTCGCCGGCAAGCAGTACCTGATGGGCGACCAGTTCACCGTGGCCGACGGTTACCTGTTCACCGTGACCAACTGGACCCAACCCACCAAGCTCGACATCTCCGGCCTGGCGAATCTGGCGGCCTACCGCGAGCGTGTGGGTGCACGGCCTGCGGTGCAGGCGGCCATGAAGGCAGAAGGCCTGCTGAAATAGGGATACCCCCTGAGGCGCTGCGCGCCTTCCCCCCGCTCTCGCTACGCGGGCAGCGGGACACACCCTCGCTGCGGGGCGGCCCTTGCTCGGCGTTTCTGGTCTAGGCCGCGCCAGTATCGATTGGGAGCGCATAGCACGACACACGGCCAAAACTCCAGATGCGCTAGAGCGGCTTCTGCCGCCACGCCACCAGCGCCCCCACCCACAACGCGCAGGCCGAGAAGACTAGCCCGCGCGCCAGGCCTCCAGGGCCATCGGCAATCCAGCCCACCACCGTGGGCCCCACGATCTGCCCCGCCGCAAACACGATGGTGAACGCGCTGATGCCGCTGGCCCACAGCGCCTGCGGCAGGTTGTGCCGCACCAGCGCCGTGGTCGATGCCACCACCGACAAAAACACCCCGCCAAACAGCAGCCCCGAGGCCAGCACCACCGGCCACGCGCCCGTGATGGCGGGCAGGATGGTGGCCACGCCCAGCAGCGCATTGAGCCGCGCCAGTGCCTCTCCGCCCCGGCTGCGGTCCAGCAGCCCGGCCCAGATGCGTGAGGACAGCACCACGGCCAGCCCCAGCAAGGCGTAGAACAGCGTCACCTCGCCCGCACCCCGGCCCTGCTCGCGCAGCAACGCCACCACAAAGGTCATGTAGCCGATGTAGCCCACGCCAAAGAGGCCATAACCCAGCAGCGCAGGAGCCAGCGCCCGCCAGCGCACGCGGTCGGGCACTGCAGCCTCCGGTGTGGTCCCGGATGCGGCGGCCACGGGTGCAGCCAACCCGTTCAACGCCCGCGCAGGCCACAGCAGCACCGCCGTGGCCGCCACGCAGGCCAGCGCCAGCACCCACCACGCCCAGGTCCAGCTGTGCGGCGCAGGCGCCACGCCCAGCACCGCAGGCACCAGCAAGGCCGACAGGCTGATGCCCCAGCCCGTGCCGCCGTAGTACAGGCCCAGCAGCAAACCGCTGCGCCCCGGCACCTGGGCGCCCAGGCGTGCCGCCAGCAGGCCCCCCGCAATGAACACCAGCGCACTGGCACCACCGGCCAGCAGGCGCTGCACCAGCAGGGGCGCTGCCTGCGTGAAAAATCCGCTCAGGCCCATGAACACCGTGGCCATCACCGCACCTGCCACCAGCACCGTCCCCGGGGCCACGCGCCGCAACAGCAGCGGCGTGGCAAGAGCCCCCAGCAGATAGCCCAGCGCGTTCACCGTGTTCATGCCACCCGCCAGCGTGTACGACCAGCCCAGGTCCTCCCGCATGGGCGGCAACAACAAGGCATAGGCAAACCGCGTGATACCCAGCGAGATGGCCGCACCCATCGACAAGGTCACGGCCAACCACAGGCTGCGCAACGGGGAGACGAACAACGGTGCGGAAGGCGGTGGCAAGGGCATGGCGGTCCATTCTCGTGCAACGGCCCCCGCGCCGCTGGCACGACAGTCTGAGCGACCGGGCTAACACAAAACCTGTGCCCTTGTTGACGCAAGTGTGCTGCACGTTTTGCGCTGCAGCATTAAGCTGGAAGGCTGCTTTTCTTGCACACAGCCCTCAGGACACCCTCACCATGACCTCATTGTTTGAACCCACCCGCGCGGGCGACCTTCAGCTGGCCAACCGCATCGCCATGGCGCCCCTGACGCGCAACCGCTCGCCCGAGGCCATCCCCACCGACCTGGTCGCCACCTACTACGCGCAGCGCGCCAGTGCCGGCCTCATCATTTCCGAGGCCACAGCCATCAGCCCGCAAGCCCAGGGCTATGCCGATGTGCCCGGCCTGTACGGCACCGAGCAGCTGGACGGCTGGAAGAAGGTCACCCGCGCCGTGCACGATGCCGGCGGCAAGATCGTGGTGCAGCTGTGGCACGTGGGCCGTGTCTCGCACACCGACCTGCAACCCGGCAACGCAGCACCCGTGGCGCCCTCGGCCGTGCAGGCCAACACCAAGACCGTGCTCATCAAGGACGGCGTGCCCACCTTCACACCCACCTCCATGCCCCGCGCGCTCGATGCCGAAGAGATCCCCGGCATCGTGCAGGACTACCGCCACGCCGCGCGCAACGCCATTGCGTCGGGCTTTGACGGTGTGGAGATCCACGCGGCCAACGGCTACCTGATCGACCAGTTCCTCAAGACCGGTGCCAACCAGCGCACCGACGACTACGGCGGCAGCATTGCCAACCGCGCCCGTCTGCTGCTGGAAGTGACCCGCGCCATCGTCGAGGAAATCGGCGGTGGCCGCACCGGCATCCGCCTGTCGCCCGTCACCCCCGCCAACGACATCGTGGACGCCGACCCCCAGCCCCTGTTCGACCACGTGGTGCGCCACCTTGGCCCACTGGGCCTGGCCTACATCCACGTCATCGAAGGCGCCACCGGCGGCCCGCGCGAGGTGGAAGGCCGCCCCTTCGACTACGCCGCCCTCAAGGCAGCCTACCGCGCAGCCGGTGGCAAGGGCGCCTGGATGGTCAACAACGCCTACACCCGCGAGCTGGCCGATACCGCCCTGGCCCACGGTGCCGACATCGTGGCCTTTGGCCGCCCCTTCATCGCCAACCCCGACCTGGTGGCACGCCTGAAGGCGAACGCTCCGCTCAACGAGGTGAACCGCGCCACGCTGTATGGCGGCGGGGCCGAGGGGTATACGGACTACCCTGCGTTGGCAGGCTGATTGCACTGGTTAAGATCCGCCCACTCCAATAACAAAGCCCAGCGAGGGGCTTTGTTATTGGGGAGCACGGGTCAGGGCGTGGCGCTTCTAGGGTCGCTCGGCGCCGCCGCCGCATCACCTGCGTTGGAGCCCGAGCGTAAAAGCACTGCCACATCAGGCACTTCCTCCCACGTGAAAGCCAGCTTACCTTTCAATCCCACGCTGCCGTCCGCGCGCTGAAGAACGTCCCAATCCGAGATTCCGAGCGACCGCTTGAGAGCGACCACACGCCGCCCGCTGGTCAGCTGCGTCACGTAGAGAACCCCCTGCCCGTCTTCCAGGGTGACAGCCACCGGGCCTTCGGGTGTGTTGAGCCAGTGAATCAACCAGTAGTAGTGCGTGCTGTTTTTCATGCCGTAGCGGTCATACAGCGCCTCAAAGGACTGCATCTGCGCGCACTCGTTGACGGCCCAGCTCTTCTTTCTGCACTGAGAATGGACATGGACCATCTTTCCATTTGCAGGGATGTTTAGCGGATGCAGCTTACGGGTTTGTATGTCAAGCAGCGCAAAGTCCTCTTTGCGGTTTGCCCCCAGGATAGAACCGATGGTGGTCAGGCTAGAGGTCAGCCGACTGAAGGAATCCGTCCCGGTGGCAGCTTCTTTTTCGAGCAACACAAATCCCGTCGCCCCCACGTTACCCCGCTGCAGGGGGGCCAGAAAATACCCCGCCGGAATTGCGATATTCGTGACGCCCTTGCCCGCTTGGTAGCGGAATGCAGCAGACTCCCGGCCCACGAGAAAGCCATCGGACAGCACCGACAAAGTTTGCCCGCTCAGCGACAGGCCGGAGGCGGTGACAACATCCCACCCACTGCCAGACCTGCGCCCCGTAGCCAACAGCAAGGTCCGCGCAGGATCGCCAGCGCTCAGGCTTTTGATGCTCACCCCCTGGCTGGTCTCCAGCAGGTACGTGATGCCGCCTCCCACAGGATCCGCTGCGTAAGCAGAGATACGCCCTCCTGGGTCCAAGACCGGTACGCCGTTGATGTCAAATCCGTCTTTGCGCTCTGTGAGTGCAAGGCGCTCGGGCTTGCCTGGCCAGCCAGCGATGGTCTCGGCGATTTTTGCTTCGGTGTTGGATGAACCGCCCGCGACTCCCGCCGCTCCCACGCCCCGACCCGCTGCCAGCTCCCCACCCAGAGCCCCCCCTGGGACTGCGGGTTGCTTCGGCATAGCCGCCATCGCCTGTAACGCACCGGCAAAACCCGTCACATTCGCCAGACGGTCTCGCATGGACTTCACGGCCAGTTGGGCCTGGGCTTGGGTAAAACCCAAACCCTGGGCGGCATACTGCTCCCGCGCCTGTTGAACAAACTCACGTTCAAAAGGAGTCCACTGAGCCTCAGGGACACCGGGCAGAACGGGCTCCACCTTCTGTTTATCCCGCATCTGCTGAACCGCCAGCGCCGCTTGCTCGTCGGTGTAGCTCAAACCCTGCTGCAAATACAGGGCGCGCGCACTTTGCACGAACTGGCGCTCCTGCTCGGTCCAGGTGTCAGAAGTTACCGCAGCATTTTGAGCTGACACCGCTGATGCGAAGCCAAGCGCCAGCACCCATGTAAGACGTTGAAATCGTCGAAAGGCTTCCAATTGATCTACCTCTTATTCAGTCTTTGAATCGCCCAGAACAAGAAGACAAACGCCTCAGGAAACCCTGTCAAAACCACCCGCCGCAAACACGATGGAAGTTTGGCAACCCGGCTACCCGGTCTGCAAAAAGCAGACTGAGGGCCCGTGGCTTTGCGTCCGCAGCTCACACTGCGTTTGCCTTCTCAAATCAGGGGGCATGTTAGCAACAATTTGACACAAAGAGCGAGGTTCACGGTTTGCAACCACGTCTTCGTCTTTGCGTGTCACCAGTACCGCATGCAAGTGCGACCCAGCTCAGGGATGGCTACGCTCGGATCCCATCCGTTACCCAAGCCCTATCGGGCTGGGCGCCCGCATCACGATCCGGGTGAACAACCGGTCGTATGCCGCATCGCGCGGCTTGCCCGGGGCCAGCGGGTTGGTGTTGCTGGCAAAGGCCGCATCAATGGCCACCCAATCACCGGGCTGCAGGCACTCCTGCGCCGCCGGCAGGACCACGGTTTCCTCGGTGCGCATGTGCTCCAGGTAAAAGCGCACATAGCGCTGCAGCGCGTCGGCGAAGGCCTCGCGGCGGCCATCACCCATCAGCTCCCAGCCCAGCAGCAGGTGCTGCAGCTCCCGCACCGCTGCCTCGCCACCTTCGTGGTCGCGCTCCAGCTGCGCAATGGCCTCAGCGGCCTGGGGCGCGCGCTCGGCCACCTTGGGGAAGAGCCACTGCGACTCTTTGGGGTGGTGCTGCCGTTCGGGAAACTCGTCGATGTAGAACAGCATGGCCCGCATCACGTCAAAGAACGCGGCAGGCGCATCGCCCGGGCCCTGGTCCAGCATCAGGCGCAAGGAATGGAGCACAGCCGCAAGCGACGCATGCTCTTCGCGAATGGTCCGCAGGCTGATCGACGGCATGGTGCACTCCCCAGGTTAGACGAACTCTAAGAACCTGTTCAAGATCTTTCGAGGATCGCATTGGAGTGCACTCGGGGTGAGTGGAAGCTTCGGATGCGCCGCATGGGCTCGTGCCCATGCAAGCAGCCGAGGCATTCAATCGCCCGATTTCACTCCAACCCTTCGGGCAAGTCCCTTGCCGGGCGGTCTGCGGCGTTGCGGCGCTTGTGGATAGGCGGGCAATCCACTGCGCCCCGCGCCTTGCATCCATCCCGGTAAGGACCTTGTGCGACCCCGAAAAGATCTTGAACAGGTTCTAAGGGTGCCATGCAGCACACACCACGCCCATGACCCAGGTCAATAAACGGACTGCGGCCTGATCTGCCCCTCTCCGCGGCTGCATGGAGAGCAGCCAAGTAAAAAAAGCCCTGCACGCCAAGCCTGCAGGGCCTTGATGCACTGGCTGCGCATGCGCAGCACGGGCAACAAATCAGCGCGCCAGCCGAGCCTGCGTGGGGCCTGATGAAACCTGCGTCGGTGCCTCGGCATATGGCACGGACACGCTGTTGCTGCCACCGCCGCTGCGGGGAGCCTGGCCATGCCCCATGGAGTCGGCCAGATGGAACTGCTGCACCACCTGCGACAGCCGCGCGGCCTGCTCGCGCAGTGATTCAGCGGCGGCCGCGGACTCTTCCACCAGCGCCGCGTTCTGCTGCGTCATGCGGTCGATCTCGCCCACCGAGCCATTCACCTGGCCGATGCCGGCCGACTGCTCGGACGCCGCTGCCGTGATCTCGCCAATGATGTCGCCCACGCGCTGCACACTGCTCACGATGTCCTTCATGGCCGTGCCCGCTTCTTCCACGTGGCGCACGCCACCGTCCACGGCCGTCACGCTGTTCTGGATCAACCCCTTGATGTCGCTGGCTGCTGCGGCAGAGCGCTGCGCCAGGCTGCGCACTTCACTGGCCACCACCGCAAAGCCCCGGCCCTGTTCCCCCGCGCGGGCGGCCTCGACGGCAGCATTCAGCGCGAGGATGTTGGTCTGGAACGCAATCGAGTCGATCAGGCCGATGATGTCGCCGATCTTGCGGCTGGAAGTGGAGATCTCGTGCATGCTGGCAACGGCCTGCTGCACCACGCCACCGCCGTGCGTGGCCATTTGCGAGGCCGACGCCGCCAACTGGTTCGCCATCTGCGACGACGACGCCGTCTGCTGCACCGTGGCGGTCAGCTGCGACAGCGAAGACACGGCCTCCTGGGCGTTGCTGGCCGTCTGCTCGGTGCGCTGCGACAGGTCCTGGTTGCCCGTGGCAATCTCCTGGCTGGCTGTGGCGATGTTGCCGCTGGCATCGCGCACCTGCGCCACCAGCGCGCCCAGGCCCTGCTGCATGTCGCGCAGAGCGCGCTGCAGGTCGGCCACTTCGTCCTTGCCCTCGGCCGCAATGTGCTGCGAGAGGTCGCCCCCCGCAATCGCCTGCGCCATCCTGCGTGCGTCTTCCAACGGGCGGCAGATGGAGTTCATGTTCATCAGCGTGGTGGGCACCACCACCACCACGGTGATCAGCACGGCCAGCACAAACAGCCACTTGGTCTGATCAGACACCTCGCCCTGCTGCTCCACCGACTTGGCCACCTCGGCGCGCAGCACGGAATCAAGCTCGGCCATCAGCTTGTCGGCCTCGGCAAACTCGGCCACGGCCTTGCCGCTCATGCGGTTGGCAATCGTGGCCGTGTCATAGCCGCTGGCCTCCAGCTGGCGCGCCACGTGCGCGAACAGCTCGCGGTAGCTGTCCAGGCGCTTGACGATGTTGCGCACCACAGGGTTGTCAGAGTCTTCCTCGCCTTCCAGGAACTTGTTCGCAATCTTCTTGGCCTTGTCCTGGCTTTCCAGCCATTTGGCGTGCGCCGCTTTCACCGCCTCGGGCTTTTCATAGCCAATGATCATGTCCTTCTCGAACTGGCGAATGGCCCCCATCTCGCCCCGCAGCTCGGCCATGTAGCCCACCTCGGCAAACGAGTGGTCCATGAAGTCCTGACTCATGTTGTGGATGCGGAACATGCCCAGCATGCCCGCGCCCCCCAGCAGCCCCAGCAGCCCCAGCACCACGCCAATGGCCCCCAGCATGCGCAAACGTATGGTGAACTGCCGCATGAGCGAGAAGAGATTCATGATCTGTCGTCCTTCATATATTGGTATGCCTGTGCGCCCGTCGCACCTCCCCCGAGGCCACGGATTCGCAACAAATCGTTGCAGTTTGCCAGACATCGATGGCCGTGTTGTACGTATTTATCACATGCGCCACCGCTTGAGTAAGAGGGCATTCGCCATCACGCTCACCGAACTCAGCGCCATCGCAGCCCCCGCCACCACCGGGCTCAGAAAGCCCAGGGCCGCCAGCGGGATGCCCGCCACGTTGTATGCAAACGCCCAGAACAGGTTTTGCCGGATCTTCATCACCGTGCGGTGCGAGATATCGAGCGCCGCTGCCACCAGCATCGGGTCGCCCCGCATCAGCGTGATGCCCGCCGCGTGCATGGCCACGTCGGTTCCATTGCCCATGGCCATGCCCACATCCGCAGCCGCGAGGGCTGGGGCATCGTTAACGCCGTCGCCCACCATCGCCACTTGATGGCGCTCGCCATCAGGCCCTTGTTGCAATGCCACCACCTTCGCGGCCTTGTCACCCGGCAGCACCTCGGCCATCACCTCGCCCGCGTCGGGGTCCAGCCCCAGGCGCCGGGCCATGGCCTCAGCCGCGCCGCGGTTGTCACCCGAAATCATCACGGTGCGGATGCCACGCGCCTTCAGTGCCGCCAGCGCCTCGCGCGCACCGGGCTTGGGTTCATCACCAAAAGCCATCAGGGCCCGAAGCGCCAACCCTTCCGTCACGCGCTGGGCCACAGCCGATACGGTGGCCCCCTCGTTCTGCAGCTGCTGTGCCCGCACCGCGAGCGCACCCAGGTCCACCCCCAGCTCCTGCATCCAGCGCAGGCTGCCCACCAGGGTGCTCTGGCCGTCCACCTCACCCTCGGTGCCGCGCCCAGGCACGGCGCGCACGTCCTGCGCGGTGGCCACGTTGATCTGCCGCTCGCCCGCAGCCGCCACCACGGCACGCGCCAGCGGGTGTTCGCTGCCGCTTTGCACCGCAGCCACCGCCGCCATCACGGCCGCATCGTCGAAGCCTGGCACCACCTCAAACGCTGTCAGCCGAGGCTGGCCCACGGTCAGCGTGCCGGTCTTGTCAAAAGCCACCACATCCACCTTGTGTGCCAGCTCCAGCGCCTGCACATCCTTGATCAAAATGCCGTGTTTGGCCGCCACGCCCGTGCCCGCCATGATGGCCGCCGGCGTGGCCAATCCCAGCGCACAGGGGCAGGCAATCACCATCACGGCCACGGCGTGGATCAGCGCGGCCTCCATGCCCACGCCCATCCACAGCCAGCCCAGCAGCGTGGCCAGCGCCACCACCAGCACCACGGGCACAAACACGGCCGACACCTGGTCCACCAGCCGCTGGATAGGCGCCTTGGCTGCCTGCGCGTCTTCCACCAGCCGGATGATCTGGGCCAGCACCGTCTCGGCGCCCACGGCCGTCACCGCCATCACGATGCGGCCATCGCCGTTGATCGAGCCCCCCGTCAGCGCCGCGCCCACATCACGCGCCACGGGCAAGGGCTCGCCCGTCAGCATGGATTCGTCTACCTGCGTGTGGCCCTCGTGCACCGTGCCATCCACGGGGATGCGCTCCCCCGGCCGCACCACCAGCTGATCGCCCACCAGCACCTCGGCCACCGGCACATCCACCTCGCCCTGCTGGGTCAGCAAATGCACCACATCCGGCCGCAGCGCGTGCAGCGCGCGAATGGCGGCCGTGGTCTGGCGCTTGGCGCGCGCCTCCAGCCACTTGCCCAGCAGCACCAGCGTGACCACCACGGCCGACGCCTCAAAGTACAGATGCGGCACATGCCCCGGATGGTCCGTGGGTGCCGTCAGCCACAGCCACATCGACAGGCCCCAGCCCGCACTGGTGCCCAGCGCCACCAGCAAGTCCATGTTGCCGCTCAGCGCCTTGGCCGCATGCCAGCCCGCCTTGTAAAACCGTGCCCCCAGGATGAACTGCACCGGCGTGGCCAGCACAAACTGCACCCAGGCCGGCAGCATCCAGTGCTGGTCAAAGAGGTCACCGATCATGGGCAGCACCAGCGGCGCCGACAGCAGCAGGCCAATGCCCACGGGCATGAAGCCGGCCCAGGGCGACAAGTCCTCCGGAGCATCCTCCTGCCCCGCCGCACGCGACTCATAGCCCGCATTGCGCACCGCGCGGCGCAGCACCGCCTCCATGGCGGCGGCGTCGGCGCCCACCTGCGTGACAAAGGCAATGCGTGCGGACTCTGTGGCCAGGTTGACCGAGGCCTCCTGCACGCCCGGCACCTTGCGCAGTGCACGCTCCACACGACCCACGCAGCTTGCGCAGGTCATGCCAGAAATGCCCAGGTCCAGCGAGTGCACAGACCCGGGCGCGGTGTTGGGGGGGGTGGTGATGGTGTTCATGGCCGGGATGCTGATCCTTGACGTGATGGCAAGGTCAAGCATTGATATTGATCAACCCTCACATCATGAGTGTCTTGAGCGGTGTTTGACTCTGCCACGATGTCAAGCTTCAACATTCACTTCGGTCGCTTCAACGGCCCTCTTGAAAACCAACCCGAGGACACCCCATGACAACCACCACTACTTTCCAAGTTCAAGGCATGACCTGCGGCCACTGCGAACGCGCCGTCACCCAGGCCCTGCAGCAGGTAGACCCCGACGCCCAGGTGCGCATTGACCGCGCCAGCGGCAAGGTGGACGTGGACAGCACCGCCCCCCGCGAGGCCCTGGCCGCCGCCATTGCCGAAGAAGGCTACACCGTCGCGGCCTGAGCGCCGCGCCACCACACACCCCAGCGAGGGCCACACCATGACCACGCCCCACACTCCCCATGCCTCGCATGTGGCGCCAACCGCGCGCGCCAAGGCCGCTGCACCCCGCGCCACCACCTGGCCCGTGCCCATTGGCGTCGCCGCCCGGCGCGCTGGCATCTCGGCGCGCATGGTGCGGCACTACGAATCGCTGGGCCTCATCAGCGGCGTGGCGCGCACCGACAGCGGCTACCGCCAGTACACCGAGGCCGATGTGCACGCCCTGCACTTCATCCGCCGCAGCCGCGACCTGGGCTTCTCGATGGAAGAAATCGCCGAACTGCTGGGCCTGTGGCACGACCGCAGCCGCGCCAGCAGCCAGGTCAAGCGCATCGCCCAACAACACATCGACGACCTGAGCGAACGCATCTCCCAGATGCAGGCCATGCAGCGCAGCCTGCAAACGCTGGTCTCCTGCTGCAAAGGCAACGACCGGCCGGACTGTCCGATATTGGATGACCTGGCGGCAGGGCAGGCGGAACACCAAGCCCCCAGGGCACCGCGCAAAACGCTATCAAATCAATAGCTACTTGCGCATGATCGGGTAGCGCTTGGGACACAAAGAGCTCCAAAACTGCTCACACTAGGCCCCCGGCGGCGCCGCATGGCAGACTCTCAGGCGTTCCCACTGCCTGCTACTGCCTGCCTCATGCCCACCTCTGTCGCCCAGCTTCAACAATGGCTACTTGAACCCGAAGGCCAACGCCTGGAATTCAAAGAGGCCAAGCAGCGCTACGACTTTGAAAAGCTGCTCAAGTACTGCGTGGCAATGGCTAACGAGGGCGGCGGCACCATCGTGCTGGGCGTGACGGACAAACGCCCACGGAGCATCGTGGGGACCCAGGCGTTTGACCCACCGGAACGGACTGAGGCTGGGCTACACCAGCGGCTGGGGCACCGCATTCCAGTGGAAGAGCTGCTGTTGCCCGGAGGGCGCGTACTAATCGTTCACGTTCCACCACGCCTGCCGGGTACGGCGTGGGAGATCGATGGTCGCTATTTCAAGCGTGCGGGCGACGATCTGGCTGCTCTTAGTGGCCAGGAACTGCGAGAGATGTTCGCCGAAACGGGCCCTGACTTTTCAGCCCAGCCCTGTCCCGGTGCCACGCTGGCCGACCTGGAGCCGACGTCCATTGCACTGTTCCGGGAACGCTGGGCCCAAAAGAGCGGTGACACGCGCAGGCGCGAACTGAGCGACTTGCAAACGCTGCGCGATGCCGAACTGCTGGTGGACGACGACCAAGTGAGCTACGCGGCGCTTATCCTGTTTGGCACGCGCACAGGACTCACGCGGTGGCTGGCGCAGGCCGAGTTGGTGTTTGAATACCGCTCTTCGGAATCCGCAGGCCCGGCGGCCGACCGCGAGGAATACCGCGCAGGCTTCTTCGCCTGGCAAGACGCACTGTGGAAAAAGATCAACCTGCGTAACGACCGGCAGAGTTACCAGGACGATTTCTTTCGCATGGACCTGCCCACCTTTGACGAGGTGCCTGTACGCGAGGCCATCCTGAACGCGGTGGCCCACCGCGACTACCGCCTGGGCGGCTCGGTCTTTGTGCGGCAATTTGCCAAGCGATTGGAGGTAGTGAGCCCCGGCGGCCTGCCGCCTGGCATCACGCCTGAGAACATCATCGACCAGCAATACCCGCGCAACCGCCGACTGGCCGAAGCCCTGGGGCGCTGCGGGCTAATCGAACGGTCCGGCCAGGGCTTGAACCTAATGATGGAAAGTGCTGTGCGTCAAGGCAAGCCCCTGCCCAGCTTTGCCGGCACCGCCGCGCACGAGGTGCGGCTGACGCTGGAGGGTGGCGTACGCAACCCGACGTTTGTGCGGTTCATGGAGCGGCTGGGGGAGGAGACGCTGCGCAGCTTATCTACACTGGACTATTTGGCCCTGGAATGCCTGCAACAGGGTCGGCCCATGGCACCCCAGCTACAGGAACGATTGCCAGCCCTTGCGGAAGTGGGTGCCGTAGAAACTATTGGTAGGGGTAAGACCACCAAATACATCCTGGCGGCTGCCTTGTATGCGTCGCTGGGCGGCAAAGGCACCTACACCCGAAAACGGGGGCTGGATCATGGAACCAACAAGGCTTTGCTGCTGCAGCATCTCAAAGACCAAGGCGAAGCCGGTGCGCCACTGAGCGAGTTCAGACAAGTGCTTCCGTCCCTTCCTATGAAGGCCGTACAAAAGCTCTTGGAGGAGTTGCGCAATGAAGGGGTGATCAATGTTCTCGGTCAGCGGCGCTGGGCCCGTTGGTATCTGTCAGATGCAGCCGTCTTTAAGCCAACTGGCAATACCTAGAGGTAAAGCAATGCTTTATGCCGCAGAATATTTCATATAAATCAACGACTTATAAAACCCAAACCAGCACTAAGAACACGGTAGCGGGTTAAACAACCTGTTTAAGCAAGCCCATCACAGGAAGCCGCTGACGCACCATGCAGCAAAGGCACGGCATTGACGACAACCTGTCACGCTGAGCTTGTCCAAGCGCAGCGTGAGGTTATAAAAAGCTCAACTTAGACGGGTGCGCAAGCATCAGGGATGCAAACGCAACGCCCTGCAAAAGGCTATTAAATAGATAGCTATCAAGACATTCCCATCGCGCGGAAGAGGCCAAAAAACCTTGAGATCCTAGCCCCTGGGAGGCATCAGGCCTTGCCGGACCGAGCCGGGGTCTTGGCCTTGGCACCCCCCACCTTGCGCTGGGCGGCAGGGACAGGCACCACCTCCGGCACAGCAGCCTGGGCAGGCCGCCGCAACACCCCATCACACAAAGTCGCAATGCACTGCTGCGCGACCTGCTCGGCCGTGTACTCGCCGCCGGGCTGGTACCAGCGGCCGATCCAGCTCAAGGCGCCCGCAATCACAAAGGCCGTGATCTTGGGGTCGCAGGGCTGGATCGAGCCCTCGGCCACGCCTTCGGCCACCAGGCGGCGGAACTCCTGGTCGATGGCGGACTTGAGGCGGCGCAGCTCCTTGCGGCTTTCGGGGGGCACCTGCTCGTCGCCCACGCGGATCAGGCACATGCCGAAGTCCATGGTGACGATGCGCGCATACACCTGCATGCAGGTCATGAGCTGGTCGATGGCCTTGCCGCCTGCGGCGCGGGATGCGTCGATGCCTTCGAGCATCATCGCCAGCCCCTTGCCCACGCACTGCAACAGGATCTCGTCCTTGTTCTTCACGTAGTAGTACAGCGTGGGCTTGGTCACGTTCAGGCGCGCGGCGATGTCGTCGAGCGAGGTGGCGTGAAAGCCGCGTTCATTGAACAGCTGGGCCGCCGCCTGCAGCACGGCGTTGCGCTTGGCCTCACGCTGTCGTTCGCGGTGCGAGACAGGAGCCCAGGGCGAAGCGGCGTCGGGCGCGTCTTCGGGCCCGGGGGCCGGGGCTGCGGCCTGCGGGGCTGCGGATAAGGGCTTGGGGGCCGCGCGTTGGGGGCTGCTGCCGCTGCTCGTGCTGCTTTTGCTGCTGCGTCGGGTCGATGCCGCTTTGGCCTGGGGCATGGGGGGCGATTCCTCGGGAAAGTACGGATGCTGAACGGGGTGGCGGCTTCCAGAATCTACTCACGAGTAAACAGTTTACGCACAAGTAGGAAATTTCTGCAGGGTCTGCAAGAAATTTCTGTTCAGAAGCTGCGAACAACCCGTATTAGAAAGCCAATGGAGACAACCCCTTCCGGCCCCGCTGCTGCTACGCCCCTGCTCCAGGTGCAGGGGGTGACCCTGGCGTTTGGTGGCGTGAAGGCGCTGACCGGCGTAGGGTTCGATGTGTTGCCCGGCTCCATCACCGCCGTCATCGGCCCCAACGGTGCGGGCAAAACCTCGCTGTTCAACACCATCTCGGGCTTTTACCGGCCCAGCCAGGGTTCCATCCGCTTTCAGGGGCAGGACATCACCCGCGTGCCCGCACCGCAGCGCGCCAAGCTGGGCCTGGGCCGCAGCTTTCAGAACATTGCGCTGTTTCGCGGCATGACGGTGCTCGACAACATCAAGCTGGGCCGCCACGCGCACCTCAAAACCAACGTGCTCGACGCGCTGCTGTACTTCGGCCGCGCGCGCCGCGAAGAGGCCGAGCTGCGCCGCGACATCGAGGAGCGCATCATCGACTTCCTCGAAATCGACCACATCCGCCACGCACCCGTCTCGGCCCTGCCATACGGCCTGCAAAAACGCGTGGAGATGGCCCGTGCGCTGGCCATGCAGCCGCAGATCCTGATGCTGGACGAACCGGTGGCCGGCATGAACCGCGAAGAGACCGAAGACATGGCGCGCTTCATCCTCGATGTGCGCGAAGAGTGGGGTGTGACGGTGCTGATGGTGGAGCACGACATGGGCATGGTGATGGACCTGTCGGACCACGTGGTGGTGCTCAACTTCGGCCAGGTCATCGCGCAGGGCACGCCCGCGCAGGTGCAGGCGGACCCCGAGGTCATCCGCGCCTACCTGGGCGCGGGCGACGTGGGCGACCTGCGTGCCAAGCTGCAGGGAGTGACCACCGCATGACCGGCAACTTCGACTGGGCCTACCTGTTTGAGATCAGCCTCACCGGCATCGCCGGTGGCGGGCTCTATGCGCTGGCCGCACTGGCGTTCGTCATGGTCTACAAGGCCACGCGCGTGGTCAACATCGCCATTGGCGAGCTGCTGATGGTAGGGGCCTACCTGTTCTTCACCTTCGCATCCATGTTTGCGCTGCCGCTGTGGCTGGCCATCCCCGCCGCGGTGCTGGGCACGGGCCTGCTGGGCGCGGTGATCGAGCGCACCATGATCCGCCCGCTGCTGGGCGAGCCGCCGATCTCCGTCTTCATGGTCACCGTGGGCCTGGCCTCGGTGCTCGTGGGCCTGGTGGAAATGATCTGGACGGCCGACCAGCGCCGCCTACCCGACTTCATGCCCACGCAGCCCATCATGGTGGGGGATGCCTTCCTCGCACCCAAGGTGTTCTGGGGCGCCGTGATTGCCATCGTTTTCATTGCAGCGGTGCTGGTGGTGTTCCGCTTCTGGCGCGGCGGCGTGGCCCTGCGCGCCACGGCCAGCGACCAGGCCGCCGCGTATTCGGTGGGCATCAACGTGCCGCGCGTGTTCTCGCTGGCCTGGGTGGCCTCGGCCATGCTGGCCGCCATCTCCGGGATCATTGTTGGGTCCATTGGCGGCATCTCGTCCAGCATGGGCGTGTTCGGTCTGTCAGTGCTGGTGGTCGTCATCGTGGGCGGGCTCGACAGCGTGCTGGGCGCACTCGTCGGCGGCATTCTCATCGGCCTGATCGAGGCGCTGGCCGGGGCCTACCTGGGCGGCGAATACAAGCTGCTGGCCACCTTCATCGTGCTGGTCGCCGTGTTGCTGGTGCGGCCCTACGGCCTGTTCGGCACCCACGAGATAGAGAGACTCTGATGCGCATCGGGACCCTCAAGGAAACCTACATCGCCGACGCGGCGCTGTTCGACTCGCGCACGCAAAAAGTGTGGCTGGCCGTGGGCGCCGCGCTGCTGGTGCTGTTCCCCTTCATGGGCAGCGACTACTGGCTGTACCTGGCCTGCCTGGTCAGCATCAACGTGGCCAGCGCCACCGGCCTCAACATCCTCACCGGCTACACAGGGCTGGTCAGCCTGGGGCAGGCCGCCTTCATGGGCCTGGGCGCCTACACCGTGGCCGTGCTGGAAACCAAGGTGGGCACGCCCTTTGTGCTCAACCTGCTGGCCGGTGGCTTTGTCGCGATGCTGGGTGGCATCGTGGTGGGCATCCCTTCGCTGCGCGTGAAGGGGCTGTACCTGGCGATTGCCACCATTGCCGCATCGTTCATCGCGCACTTCATCTTTGCCAACTGGAAGTTCACTGGCGGCACAGGTGGCCTGAGCGTGCCGCCCGCCAAGCTGTTCGGCATGGCGCTCGACACCTCATTCCGCCTGTACTGGCTCATCGTGCCGGTCACCCTCCTCATGCTGCTGGGCGCGGCCAACCTGTTCCGCACCCGCGTGGGCCGTGCCTTCATCGCGATTCGCGACCGCGACATCTCGGCCGAGGTGCTGGGCATTCCGCTGCTGCGCTACAAGCTGCTGTCGTTTGGCCTGTCGTCGTTCTACGCGGGCGTGGCGGGCGGACTGTGGGCCTACTTCTTTCGCGTGGTCACGCCCGAGAGCTTTCCGCTGCTCATGTCCATCTTCTTCCTCGCGGCCATCATCGTCGGCGGCATGGGCTCCATCCTGGGCGGCATCCTGGGCGCGGTGTTCATGACCATGGTGCCTGAGCTGCTCAAGCTCGTGGTGGGCCTGCTGCCCGGGGGTGCGGAACTCACCGTGTTCCTCTCGCCTGTACGCACCGTCATTTTTGGCCTGCTCATCATCGGTTTCCTCGTCTTCGAGCCCCATGGCCTGGCCGAAGTGTGGCGGCGCATCCGCCGTTTTTTCCATCTCTGGCCTTTCCGCAACTAAACCATTCAGGAGACAACATGGACACACCACACACTTCCCTCCAGCGCCGCCACCTACTGCTCGGTGCCGCTGGCGCCGCCGCGCTCACCAGCCCGCTGTCGGTGCTGGCGCAGTCGGGTGAAGACATCGTGATTGGCGGCTCTATCCCGCTCACGGGTGTGTTCGCGTTTGCGGGTGTGGGCATCAACGCGGGCATTGGTGACTACGTGAAGATGGTCAACGACGCAGGCGGCATCAAGGGCCGCAAGCTCAAGTACGTGCCCGAAGACACGGGCTACAAGGTCGATGTGTCCGTGGCGGCCTACAAGAAGATCACCAGCCAGAACAAGGTTCATCTCTACTACGGCGACTCCACCGGCTTCTCCAAAACCATCAACCCCGAGCTGGACCGCGCAGGCACCACGCTGATGGCCGGTGCGTCGTTCGCATCCGAACTCAACGACCCTGCCAAATACCCGAACCAGTTCCTGGTGGGCCCCGACTACACGGAGATGTTCGGCATCCTGCTCAAGCACATCGCCAAAGAGAAGCCCGGCGCCAAGGTGGCCTTTGTGTACTCCGACTCCGAGTTCGGCCGCGACCCCATCGAGAAAAGCGAGGCTGCCGCCAAGGCGCTCGGCCTGTCGGTGCCCATCAAGATCATGACGCCCGCAGGCAGCGTGGACGTCTCCACCGAAGTCATCAAGCTGCGCCGCGCAGCCCCGGACTACACCATCTTTCACGGCTACATCCTCGCGCCCATCCCTGAGTTCATCACCCAGGGCAAGCAGCAGGGCATGACCAGCAAGTGGATGGGCACCTTCTGGACCATGGACAGCTCCACCGTGATGAAGATGGGCGAGGCCGCCGATGGCTTCATGGGCGTGATGCCCTACCGCTACTACTACGACACTGAGAAGGCGCCGATGCTGGAGAAGATCCGCGCGCTGCGCCCCGAGTACCAGAGCACGGCCTACATCCAGGGTTTTCTGGCCGCCATGCTGTTCACCGAATCGGCCAAGCGCACGCTGGATGCGGGCAAGCCCCTCGATGGCAAAAACCTCAAGGCCGCGCTCAACAGCATCAAGGACTTCGACACCGGCGGGCTGATCGGCGTGCCGATCACCATCAGCGGCAACTCCATCCCCGTGGGACGCGTGTACCGCGCCGACATGAAGGCGCAAAAAATGGTGGCCGCATCTGACTGGATCAAGCTCTGACCTCGCCTTTGCCATGACCCAGCCAACCCCGGCCAACGTCCTCGAAGTCAACAACATCGAGGTCATCTACAACAAGGTGGTGCAGGCCCTGCGCGGCCTGTCGCTGGCCGTGCCACGTGGGCAGATCGTGGCGCTGCTGGGCAGCAACGGGGCGGGCAAAAGCACCACCCTCAAAGCGGTGTCGGGGCTGCTGGCGCTCGAAGATGGCACGGTGGAGAGCGGCAGCATCCACTTCAATGGCCAGCCCACGGCGGCCCTGGCGCCGCAGCAGCTGGTGCGCAACGGCCTGAGCCACGTGATGGAAGGCCGCCGCGTTTTTGAAGACCTCACGGTCGAAGAAAACCTGGTGGCCGCGACCTATGCGCTCACGGGCCGCAAGGACGCAACACCGGATTTCGACCTGGTCTACAGCTACTTTCCGCGTCTGCATGAGCGGCGCAAAGGCCTGGCCGGGTACCTGTCGGGCGGCGAACAGCAGATGCTGGCCATTGGCCGCGCGCTGATTGCGCAGCCCCAGCTCATCCTGCTCGACGAGCCCTCGCTGGGCCTATCCCCGAAGCTGGTGGAGGACATCTTCACCATCATTGCGCGCATAAATGCCGAGCGGGGCACCAGCATGCTGCTGGTGGAGCAGAACGCCACCGTAGCACTGGCCGTGGCGCACCGGGGCTACATCATGGAGAACGGCAAGATCGTGATCGACGGCACGGCCGAGCGCCTGGCCAACGACCCCGATGTGCGTGAGTTCTACCTCGGCATGGGCGGTGGTGGCGAGGCCAAGAGCTTCAAAGAGATCAAGCACTACAAGCGCCGCAAAAGATGGCTGTCATGACGCTCCCCGACCTCACCCTGCCCCAGATGCTGCGCGAACGTGCGCGCACCGACGCGCAGCGCATCGCCATCCGGCAAAAGGACTTCGGCATCTGGAAGCCCTTCACCTGGGCGCAGTACCACCAGCGTGCCAGCCACTTCGGCTTGGGCCTCAAGGCACTGGGCCTGCCTGCGGGCGGGCATGTGGGCGTGATCTCTGAAAACCGCATCGAATGGGTGCTGGCCCAGATGGGCGCAGGCCTGGTGGGCGCCGTGACCGTGGGCGTATACCCCACCAGCCCCACCAACGAAGTGGCCTATGTGGTGGGCCATGCCGACATCGAGATCATGGTCTGCGAAGACCAGGAGCAGACCGACAAGCTGCTGGCCGCGCTGCCCGATCTGCCGCGCCTGAAAAAAATCGTGGTGATGGAAACCAAGGGCCTGCGCAGCTTTGCGCCCGAGGTGCGGCAGTTCATCACCACGTTTGACGAGGTGGAACAGCTTGGCGCGGCATCGGGCCAGCAAGCCATCATCGACGACGCCCTGGCACGCCAGCGGCTCGACGATGTGGGCCTGATGATCTACACCTCGGGCTCCACCGGCAAGCCCAAGGGCGCGATGATTTCGTACCGCAACATCCGGGGCGTGGTGCCTGGCATCGTGGACCGGCTGGAGCTGTCGCGCGAGACCACCCACCTGTCGTACCTGCCGCTGTGCCATGTGGCCGAGCAGATGCTCACCAGCTTTGTGCCCGTGTACATCGGCTCGCAAGTGAACTTTGGCGAGTCCATCCGCACCGTGCAGGAAGACCTGCGCGAAGTCGCGCCCGCCATGTTCCTGGGCGTGCCCCGCATCTGGGAGAAGCTGCACGCGGCCATCCACATCAAGCTGCAGGAAACGGGTGGCCTGCGCCGCGCGCTGTTCCACAAGGCCTACAACGCCTGCAAACCGCTGGCCGAGAAGCCGCGCAGTGCCTGGAGCGCTGCCGACAAGCTGACCTTTGCCGCCAACTACTGGCTGGTGTTCCGCGCGCTGCAGAACTTCATCGGCCTGCGCAATGCCCATGTGGCGCTCACGGGCGCCGCGCCCATTCCGCCCGATGTGGTGCGTTTCTTCCGCGTGCTCGGCGTGCCGCTCATCGAGGTGTATGGCCTGACCGAATCCACCGGCATGGTCACGGGCCACCGGTTGGACCATGTGGTGGTGGGCACCGTGGGCGTGCCCACGCTGGGCGTGGAGCACCGCATTGCCGACAACGGAGAGCTACAGATCAAAGGCGACATGGTGTTCGCGGGCTACTACAAGAACCCCGAGGCCACGGCCAGCAGCATCATCGACGGCTGGCTGCACACCGGCGATGTGGTGCGCGAAGAGCAAGACCAGATCAAGATCGTGGACCGCCTCAAGGACATCATGATCACGGCCGGCGGCAAGAACCTCACGCCGTCCGAGATCGAGAACACGATGAAGGGCAGCCCCTTCATCAAGGAATGCATCATCGTGGCCGAGGCGCGCAAGTTCGTCGGCGCGCTGGTGATGATCGACTACGAGACCGTGGGCAAGTGGGCCGAGGCGCGGCGCATTCCGTTCACGCACTTTCGCTCGCTGGTGGAGCACCCCGAGGTGCGCAGCCTCATCGATGCGGAAATCAACCAGGGCAACCAGCGCCTCGCGCAGGTATCGCAGATCCGCAAGTTCCACCTGCTCACCAAGGAGCTGGACCACGACGACGGCGAGGTGACCGCAACCATGAAGGTGCGCCGCTCCAGCATCTACAAAACCTATGCGGCCGAGATCGAGGCGCTGTACCACTAGCCCGGGGCTCACCACTTGCCGCGTAGATTACTATCAAAACAGGAGCTATCTGCGCTTATATAGCAAGCGCTAGAGGTCAATTTGACATGAAAACCACCGCCGCCGACCCGACCGCCCCCCTGCTGCTGGAACGAAACGGCGCCATCGCCACGCTGCGTTTCAACCGGCCCGATGCGCTCAACGCCATCGACGTGCCCATGGCCAACGCCGTCCTCGCCGCCGTGCAGACCATTGCCGCCGACCCTGGCGTGCGCGCCGTGGTGTTGTGTGGCAACGGCCGGGGTTTCATGGCCGGTGGCGACCTGGCCACGCTGCGCGCCGACCCGGTGCAGGGTGCCATCGACATTCTCACGCCGCTCAACGCAGCACTGCTCCTGTTGGCGCAGATGAACGCGCCCGTCATTGCGCAAGTGCACGGTGTGGCCGCTGGCGCGGGCCTGAGCCTGCTGCTCATGGCCGACTACGTGATCGCCGCCGAAGGCACACGCCTGAACCTGGCCTACATCAACCTGGGCACCAGCTGCGACGTGGGCGCCTCGTGGGCGCTGCCGCGTACCGTGGGCGTGCGCAAGGCGCTGGAGATCGCGCTGCTGGGCGAAGCCTTCACCGCCGACGACGCGCTGCGCCTGGGCCTCATCAACCGCATCGTGCCTGCCGCCGAACTGGACAGTGCCACCACCACCCTGGCCCAGCGCCTGGCCGCCGGACCTACCGTGGCCTACGGCGCAATGAAGCGCCTCATGCGCGCATCGATGGACCGCACTCTGCCCGAACAACTGGCGGCCGAAAAAGACGCCTTTGTGCATTGCGCGGGCACCGACGACTTCCGTGCGGGGGTGGAGGCTTTTCACCAACGCCAAAGCGCACAATTTGTGGGCCGCTGACGGCCCTCGCCACGGCGGCGCCCCCTTCTTTCATGGCCTCTGCCGTAACACGTCACCGCGCGCCGCCATCAACACCATCGCTGGAACACTGAGTTGTCAGTCGGCCCATTGATCCAACCGTTCTCGGACCACTACAGTAGAGCTTGCCCCACGATCTCCTGCAGCCCCAGCACATGACGCCCCCTGCCTTTGTGCACCTTCCCGAACTTCAAGGACGGCTCATCCCCGCCCACGCCTGCGGACTGCGGTTGACCGACGAGGTCCTGGCGGAATGGGACGCGCAGGCGCGCAGCCAGGGCCTGCCCATCGATTGGCGCCTGCCCGACGGCGACGTCGAGCGCTCGCGCCGCCAGGTGCTGGCGGGCGTGTCCGAACGCCGGGACGACCTGTGGGTGTTTGCATATGGCTCGCTGATGTGGAACCCCGGCCTGGAGTTTGCCGAAGTCCGCAGGGCGCACCTGCCGGGATTCGCCCGGCGCTTTGCGCTGAGCACCACCATCGGCCGAGGCACACCGGATTGCCCCGGCCTCGTGCTCACGCTGCAGCGCGACGCAACGCAGTCTTGCGACGGGCTGGTGTTCCGCATTCCGGCCTGTGCGGTTGAAGAGGAGTCACGCCTGCTCTGGCGCCGCGAGATGATCACCGGCGCCTACAGCCCCGCCCTGCTGCCGTTGGAGACGCCACAGGGTGCTGTCAACCAGGCGCTGGTGCTGACAGCCAATACAGCCCATCCACACTACCGGGGCGACCTGTCCATGCAGGCCACCGCCGCCACCATAGCCAGCGCCTGTGGCCGGATCGGCAGCAACCGCGAATACCTCGAACAGCTGGTCGCGCAATTCGGCGTGCTGGGCATCGAGGACCCCTATGTGCATGCGCTGGCGGAGATGGTGCAGACGGCCTGCTGAACGAGCTTCCGAGCAGGTGGTGGCGCACTACCTACCCGCGCCGGTGTAGCGGAGCACAAGATCAAAGTGCCCTTGTTGTTCATGGAACAATGCAATGGAAATCCCTCTTGCTGCCAGGTTTTGACCGCCCAGCGAGGGGCGCATTCTGTGAATCCAGGCTGCCCAACGCCTCCTACGGAACCTTTCTTCCAGCGCTTTCATGAAAAAAATTCTCCGCATTGCCACCCTCCTTGTTTCGCTGGTTGCGCTGGCCAGCCATGCAACCCCACCTCCACCCGCCCCTGTCTCCAGCACCATCGTCATGCCCTGGGAGTTGAATCACAACCAGAACCTGCCCCGCGAACTCAAGGCCCAGGGCTTCAGCCACGCCACCTTCTATCTCAACTGGTCCGACATCGAGACCAGCAAGGGCCAGTACGAATTTGCCCACTACCACCGCCATCTGGACGCCATCGTCAACAGCGGCCTGTCGCTGCTGCTGGTCATTGACATGGGTGGACGCACCTTCAAGGACGACCCCAGCCAGTTGGTGCACAACATGTCCTCGTTACCGCTATGGATCATTACGGGACATCCCGAAACGGCCATGCGCGACTTCTCGGGTGAGACCACCTGGCAGCCCGACTTCACCGATGCGTCGATCAGGAAGTACGCTGAACCGTTCATTGCACAGACAATCGATCACTTCTCCAAGCGCTATCCCGGCAAGATCCTGGGCTACGCCATTGGCCTGCAAGAGGAGCACGAGATCAAGTACGGGCAAACGAACTACCAATGGCGGGACTACAAAGACTCCACCCAAGCTGCATTTGCCAGAAAGTACAACGCCAAACAACCCATCATCAACTACAACAACCACATCGCAGCAGGTGTGCCAAAAGCAGAGCCCCTGCTGCACGCCCACAAGGAATTCCGGGAATCCCGGCTCCAGGAGGCCACCTGCACCTACGCCAGCGTGATCCGCAGCAAGGGGGCTGAGGCGATTGGCTACTTCGCAGAAACCTTCACATCGCACGATGCGATCTACGCCACAGGTATTGTCGAAAAGCTGGCCCAATGCATCGACATCGCGGTCATCGACTTCAACTTCTACGACGGCTACGACCTGGTGCCCGATGCCGCGGTACTGCCTACTCTGGCCAATTACATGGGCTCATTGGGCTACAAGAAAGTCATGGTGGGCGCCTACGGGGAATGGTGGGAAAGGATGAAGAAGGCACCAGAGCTGATCCCCATCATCCGGGACACCTTGGTGCAGTCGCTGGCCCAGCCCCATGTAATTGGCTATGAGATCGGGGGCTTGAAGCACCAGGCAGGTGGAGGTCCGCTGGCAGGCCTGCAGCTGAACCAGCTTCACGCAGGCGTTACCAGTAAACAGGCCCCCGCCACAGCGGCCAGTGCAAAACCACGGATCAAGATTGGCATCCTGGGCTCCACCACCAACTTCTACGTGTGGCATGGAGAGCGAAGCACAGACAGAAACGTCCACCGCGACGCACTGTTCGCGTCCTACAAGATCCTGAACAGCGAGCCCGGTATGCAGGTCCACGTCATCGGTGAAAAGAACCTTCTCGCGGGCGACCCCATCCTCAAGACGCTGGATGCCATCCTGGTGCCTCACCAAGCAGCGTTGCCCCAGAGCGTCAAGAGCCAACTGACCGCCTACTGGAAAAATGGCGGCGCCCTCATCCAGGACATGCGCCTGGGTGAGTTCGACGAGAACGGCAAACCCAGCTTCGATTGGATGCACGAGGTGTTCGGTATTGCCAACATCGAATGGAGACCGAACCGTGGCGTCTTCCTGATCGACGGCCAAGTCTACCGAATCAAGCCCTCCAAGCGCCTGTACACCAACTATGCATCCATAACACCGCGCCCCGGCTACCGATTGCTGGCCACAGAGCCGCTGAAACAGGGGCAAGGCATTATGGTGCGGGGTGAACGCACCTTGGCATTTGGTTTCATGCCGCAATTGGTCGAAGACACGACCCGGGATGCGTGGAAGAAGCTGTTTGTGCGCGAGATCACCAAGGTGGCCAGCCAGCGGTCGCGACCACAAAACTGAAAACGCTGTGCCCCAGGCATCGAGGGCCTGGGACAAGCATTCTGACCCGTGTTTTCTCCAGGTTTTACACAAGAGCGCAGGAGCGCTGTACTCTACCGTGACACAGGGACAGACCTTTCAACCAGCGTCTCAGTGTGCACACTAAGGGATGTCCTGAACAACTCGAATTCGTGAGTGCTACAAGGCCGCAGTTTTCAGATGGCGCAGAGGCCGCCCTTTTTTCCTGCAGGTGGGCCTTGCTTTTGGGTTGCCCCGAGACCCTTCTTGCCGCCTTCGTGGCCATTTGCATGTCTTCAGGCGCACTCATCCCTTTGCCGCCAGCAATTGGTGGCGCACCATCCACAGGCTGGACAGCGCAAACAGCGTCTTGAGCTGTAACATGTTCTTCTTCAGACCCCGGTAACGCACCTTGGTTTATCCAAACTGCCGCTTGATCACCCTGAAGGGGTGTTCCACCTTGGCCCGGATGCTGGCCTTGATCTTTTCCACTTGATCTATCAGCGCGTCAATGGGGTTGTTTTCCTTGTCCAGCTCTTTGCGCTTGCCTGGGCGCATCGCCACATGCCAGGTGACATCCTTCCTGGCATCCGGGCGCTTGTGTGCGCCTTGGTAGCCTGCATCACCAAAGGCATCCGTTTCCTCACCATGGAGCAAACTGTTGCCCTCAGTGACGTCTGCTACGTTGCCCAAAGTGCCAGTGACGGTGTGCACCAATCCCGAGTCCGCATCCACGCCAATATGAGCCTTCATGCCAAAGTGCCATTCATTGTCCTTTTGGCTGGAGTGCATCCCCGGATCGCGCTTTTTATCCTTGTTCTTGGTGGAACTTGGCGCCGCGATCAGTGTGGCATCGACTGCCGTGCCAGCCTTGAGCAGTAAGCCCTGGGCTGCCAGCAGGTCGTTGACGGTGGCCAGAATCTGATCAGCCAGTTTGTGTTTCTCCAGCCTGTGGCGAAAGCGCAAGATGGCGCTCTCGTCAGGCACTCTGCCATGGGCATCGAGCCCGGCAAACTCCCGGTAGATCGGGGTGTCAAAGAAGGCTTCTTCCATGCCCTGGTCGGACAGATCAAACCATTGCTGCATGCAGTGGATGCGCACCATGGTCTCCATGGGCAAAGGGTGGACGTCCGTTCTTACCTTCAGGGTAATACGGGGCAATGAGTTAGACCAGAACAGCCCAGGGAACCACCAAATCCATCTGGGCCCGCAGTTCTTGCTTGCGCGTTTTCTTTGTTCTCAGGTTCAGGTCAAGGCTGCTTTGCTTCATGCCGCGCAAGATGCCATGACTGGCCTGCGTCTACCAGGCCGCCATCGAGGTTTTGCAAGATTTTCTTAGGGCAAGACATTATTGCTGAGCATATTATTCAGGATGATTTCGCTTCCCCAGAAGGAGATATGGTCGTCATCTCTATATAGTAATTTTCTTTCGCGAATTCCATGGCAATAGACTTTATCGCAAAATAGATCAATTGGATCATATATTAACAAGGTTGGATTTTTCAATTGAATATTATTTATGATTTTTCTGTAAACCGCTTGCCGCTTATCAACCTTGGCTCGATCTTGGGCACAAGTGGACACGGTCTTTTCTAAAATTGATATTGGGCGTTTAACCAGACAGCCCTTAGGGTCTTCGCCTAGTTCTGGAGGATCGATCACAAAAACTACTTTTTTGTGAAGAGAGATCAGATTTGTGATGAATTTTGAATAGCCATCTTCGAACATTTCTGCCTGAGATTTCATTGATCCATCAAGTGCAAACATTGAATAAGAATTTGGACCTTCAATCCCATAGCCCTCACCCGAAAAATAAAATGGACCGCGAGATGAGAGGACAACAGTCTTGATGCTTGGGTATTTGGCTAAGATTGCTAGTGTTTCTATTGCAAGTGTGTGGCAGCCTTTGTTGTTTTTTTGGTCCATAATTGAATAGCCGAGCATAGGGGGGCACCCATGGGTTCCCCTAAGCATGTAATTCAAAGAAACTTTGCCGACTACGGCCGATCCAGCCAGTGCCATAACATGGCTATCGCCTACGAAAAGTAAATCAGGTGCGGAAGAGTTTGTAAGGCAGACGCCGCCGGTTGAAAAATTTAGAAATTTCTCACAAGAACCATCGGAGAACAAAATATTTTTGGGTTCAGCGGTTTGTTCAAGCGATTTTAAATTGATATTTGATTCCATTCTAAACGGGAGCCCGTTGTTGATCTTCGTATACCAACCTAACGCACCCAATAAGATCATTAAGGAACAAAGCGCTGCAATTTTGGTGTAATTTTGCTTTCCAAAACGAAGTGGGCGCTCAATAAAATGGTAGGTAGCCCAAGCCAAAGCAATGGCCAACACAACTGCGCCGAGACGAATGTCAGCACGGGGAGTGCCTCCTTCCATGATGTGAGCGAATGACAATAGTGGCCAGTGCCACAGATACAAAGGAAAGCTAATTAAGCCAATGCCGACGGCGAGTCTATTTGACAGGATGACTCTGTTAATCCATGCCCCAGGTCCTGCGGTAATAATCAGCATGGCTCCCAATGTAGGAATAAGAGCCCACTTTCCAGGGAATCCGATATTGGGGTTAATCCTGTAAAAGCCAATAATTAAAAGAAATAAACCTGTTGCAGCGCAAAAGTTAGCTAAAGATTGACCGTCATTGGGTCTTTCAGTACGGTAAAAAACTCGGCAAAATCCAAGATCTAATTTTAGTTTAAGCCAGAGCAGATTTTTTGATGCATTGATGGAAGTCCACGCAAGTAAAGCGCCGCACAAAAGCTCCCAAAAACGAGTTTGCGGCGAATAAAAAGTCGCCGTGGCATCTTCTTTAATTCCTTTAACATTAAGGAAGTAGGATATTGTTCCAAATGCCAATATAAGCGTCATTAAATTATATTTTTTCTTCCAGGCAAAAATTAATATAACGGGCCATAGAAGATAAAATTGCTCCTCAATTCCAAGGCTCCAAAGATGGAGCAATGGTTTTACCTCGGCGTCGGTATCAAAATACCCGGACTCGCTCCAAAGGGTAAGGTTGGAAACAAAAAAAACACCAGAGGTAATATGTTTCCCAAGCTCACTGTATTCAGAGGGAAGCAAAACAAACCATCCTACTATGTAGGAAAAAACAAGAACGACAAGTAGGGCGGGAAATATTCTTTTTATTCGCCGTATATAAAATTCTAACAAACTGAATGTTGCTGATTCGAGGTTGCTAAATATAATGGTTGAAATTAAAAATCCAGAAATTACAAAAAAAATATCAACACCAATGAAGCCGCCTCGAATCCACTGTGGAAACGCATGAAAAACAACGACCGAAAGCACAGCAACTGCTCGGAGGCCATCAATATCTGCGCGGTATTTTGGGTGTGTTAAAAAATGAGAAGAGGACGACATTAGAGAGCAGATTTTATTTGGCTAAACGCCATGCATATATGGGCAGCAGGGCTCATGTATTACACTGCAGGACAGAGAACTGTGCTTTGAATAATCAAATACCCATTGACAACAAAAAACATCCAAATCCTAATACAAGCGCCAACGCCCTCAATTTTTCAACAAAATTGTCTTTCGAAGAAATATTATTCATTCAAATATTTTACTGCAAGGCAATTAAATAATAACTACCAGAATTGGTAGGTTCCCTCGGCTCGGCGGCACGGCCCTGGGTTCAAAACAATACGCGTGGGTCAGCTCAGACCGCCCGGCGCTGGGTGAAAGCTTGCCTAGCGTGCGCCCCCTCTCACCCACTCACCACACGGTTCAAAACGGCGCCGATTCCGGATCCGTATCCACCGGCACCTGCGCAGGCCCCGTCACCACGCCGCCGTGGCCGCTCTTTCGTGCGGGTGACGCAGGGTTGGTGGCAGGGCGGGGTTGCTGCGCTGCAGGCGCAGGCGCGGGCGTGCTGCCACCACTGTTCAGGGCCACCGCAGCTGCCGCACTGGCCACGCCACTCTCAGCCTCTCCCCCCAGCGCCTCGATCAGGTCCGGGATCAGCTTGACCAACTCGCCGGTGGCAATCGCCACATCGGTGTCAAAACCACCGTCATCGGCCTTGGTGCCCTCGAACACGGTGTCCAGGAACGACACTTTTTTGATCTGCAGCCCCTCTGTGAGCATGAAGGACACGCGGTCGTCCCAGGTCAGTGCCAGCTTGGTGGGCAGCTTGCCGGCGTCGATGTGGGCCTGCACCTCCTCGATATCCAGCGGGTGGCGGGCGTAGCGCACCACGGCTTTTTCCTCGTTGGCGCTTTTGAGTTCGCACTCGCGGTCCACCGTGAAGCCCACGGGCGGCTCCTGTTCCTTGAGCCAGTGGGCCATGGCGGCCTGCGGGCTGGTCTGGGTATTCAGCAGCGACACCGACAGGCCGGGCAGCGCCTCGATCAGCAGGGTGACCACTTCGTCCGCGCGGCCCTGGCTGGAGGTGTCCAGCACCAGCAGGCGCGAGGTGGTGTCGATCCACACCCACATCGAGCCCTGCTTGGTGAAGGCCATGGGCAGCAGGTCCAGCTTGGCCTCGTCTTTCAGCTCCTTGCTTTCCTTCTTGCCGGGCTTGCGGCCGGTTTCCTGCTCGATGCGCTCGGCCTTTTCTTTCACGCGGCGGGCCAGCACGCTGCCGGGCAGCACTTTGGATTCGACCATGAAGCGCAGGATCCACTGGCCCCCGACCGACTCGGCCAGCGGGCCGTGTGCATCACCGCGCGGGGGCACCCAGCCCAGGGACTTTTCCTGGGTGGCACCACATTCCATGAAGGGCGCCTTGGCCAGGGCTTCTTCTACTTGCGTCAATTCAACCTGCCATTGCGGGGCAATGCGGTACACGATCATGTTCTTGAACACAGATAACCTTTTGTTCGGGAGCGTTGGTGGTGAAGCGCTTTCAGCGAGAGCACTTTCTCTATCGGTGAAGCTGTTGCCAACGGACGATCGAGCGATCGAACCCGTGAGCAAAACAGCCCGCCCGACACGGAACATGCCATTGTCGGTGGTCGTCGGCACGCAGCCTTCGGCCGGAGTGCACAAGCAACGATGGTCGCCTGAATTAGCTATAAATATAATAGCTACTAGCGCTTTATGGATAAGCGCTAGCGGCCATTTTTTATCAAAACCATGATCGCGCAAGCCTGCAGCTTCTTGGCACAACTTTACACAGCGTCATCCAACGCGCACGGCCGCGATACATGCGGGGCGGACACTGACTCTCAATCGCCGGAACGGTCGTTCCAGCGAGCCACCCCCGTAAAAGGACCCACACCATGGCTTTCCGCTTCCAACACCGCCTTGCCGCCACCGCTGTTCTGGCCGCGCTGGCCCTGCCTGTTCTGGCCCAGCCAGCCCCGGCCACCCCACCCGCTGCTGGCGCCCCCACAACCGAAGCCGCCCCGCGCTACAAGGCCGGGGAACGGCACGAACGCCACCATGGCGATCGTGCAGAAAAACGTGCCGAGCACCATGCCAAACGCCTGGCCGCCCTCAAGGGCCAGCTCAAGCTGACCGCCGCGCAAGAACCCGCATGGACAACGTTCACTGCGGCCATGCAACCGGGCGAACGCCCTGCCCGTCTGGACCGCCAGAACATGGACAAACTGACCACCCCCGAGCGCATCGACCGCATGCGGGCCATGCGCGCCCAGCACGCCGCCGAGGCCGACCGCCGCGGCGAGGCCACCAAGGCCTTCTACGCGGCACTGACGCCCGAGCAGCAAAAAACCTTTGATGCCCAGGCCCACCACGGCCACCGTATGGGAGGCATGGCAGGCATGAAGGGCATGAGGGGCGATGACGAAGGCCGCCACGGGCACCCTGGCATGCGGGGTGGCGAAGGCCGCCATCAACAACCGCAGGCAGCACCCGCGAAGTAAATCCCCCTCCTGGGACCGCCCTGACGCAGGGGGCGGCTCCAAGGTGGGCGGCGGTTCCCTCTCTTCTTGCCTGACAAAGCCCGGAGTCCTCCACGGACCCCGGGCTTTGTGCTTTGTGGGATGGAAAAGGTTGTCGACGGGCACCCGTTGTGGATAACACTGGGAACAGTTCTGGCACAACTGGACAGTTATCCACACAAAACGGCGATGGCCCGAAGTTGTTGCCTGCGAGCCCCGCCCTTTGTGCAGACCGCCACACAGACTTCGCAGCTGCGCAACCCCGCGCCAGCATTGAACAAATTGGCCTTGTCCACAGAAAGTGGCTTGCTCTACTACTACTGCTATTTATATATAGAACTATAGAAGAATAACCAGAACCCTTCGAAACACCATTCCGCAGCGCACGCGCGTTCTGGTGGGCTGCCCCAGAAAGGGTGCATGAACAAGACCTAGGCGCGGACCTCCGTTTTTTGGCACCGCTTTGCTGCGGTGGAGGTGGAGCGGCATTTGCTGCACGGCTCATGCAAATGCCTTTTTACTATCAATAAAGTAGCTACCAGCGCTTATGCAGTAAGCGCTAGAGTCATTTTTTGCACAAATTCATGACGAACCAGGGCCGGTGCGCAAGACTGGGGATAGTTCTGGCACAACCACGTGGTTATCCACAGAAAAAGACAGGCGCTGTGTTTTGTCCCCGTTCCCGTGACAACGGCAAGAGGGATCTGTGCACAGGGTTGGCGCACCTGCAAGTGCGCGCTGCGGTTGGGAAAAATGCGGTTGTCCACATTCCGTGCCGCCTTCTACTACTACGACTATGTATTTATAGACAACATAAGAAGAAGACAGAGGGACAACTTGGGGCACACCCGAGGGCAGGGGTTGCCATCTGGACGGGGCGATGTTTGGGGGCGCACGGGACACAACCCCAGGGAGAAAACCGCAGCCGACCACCGTGCACCGGGGCCGGTTGTGGCAAGGCGATCGGGGAAAACGCGGGGCCGTGCAGGCCGTCTACGCAGCCGCAGGGCGCAGGAAGGCCCCCAGGAGGTCCGCAGACAGGGGGCGGCTGAAGAGGTAGCCCTGGTAAAGCTGGCATCCCGCGCGGGCCAGCAGCTCGCGTTGCTCGGGGGTTTCCACGCCTTCGGCGATGACTTCCAGGCCCAGGCTGCGCGACAGGCCGATGATGGTGTCCACAATGGCGGCGTCGTTGGGGTCGGTCAGCAGGTCGCGCACAAAGCTCTGGTCGATCTTGAGCTGATCGAGCGGCATGCGCTTCAAGTAGCTCAGCGACGAGTACCCGGTGCCGAAGTCGTCCAGCGAGAAGCCCACGCCGTGCGAACGCAGCGCGGCCATGGTGGCGATGGTGGTCTCCATGTCTTCCACCAGCAGGCTTTCGGTCAGCTCCAGCTTGAGCAGGTGGGCCGGTGCCCCGGTGATGGCCAGCACCCGGGCCACGTCGTCCACAAAACTGGCGTGGCGGAACTGCCGCGAACTCACGTTCACCGCCATGGTCAGGTGGGCCAGCTGCGGGTCGGCCTGCCAGGTGGCCAGGAGCTTGCACGCCGTGTGCAGCACCCAGCGGCCCAGTGGCAGGATGAGCCCGGTTTCCTCGGCCAGCGGTATGAATACGGCAGGGGGTACCATGCCGCGCTGCGGGTGGGCCCAGCGCACCAGGGCCTCTACGCCCACACAGCGGCCCGACTGGTGCATCTGCGGCTGGAAGTGCAGCAAAAATTCCTCCTGCGCCAGTGCGGCACGCAGGTCGGTTTCCAGCCCGGCGCGGGCCGTCACCACGGCCTGCATGTCGGGGTCGAAAAAGCGCAGGGTGTTGCGCCCTGCCGTCTTGGCCTGGTACATGGCCAGGTCGGCCTGCTTGAGCAGCTCGCCCACGCTGGTCAACTCGCCGGTGAAGGGCGCGATGCCGATGCTCGGTGTGCTGCGGTACTGGTAGCCTGCCAGCGCATAGGGCACGGCCAGCATGGCCAGGATCTTCTCGCCCACCCCCCGCGCGTGCAGGGCCAGTTCGTGGGATTTGGGGCTCAGCTCTTCCAGCATCACCACAAACTCGTCGCCGCCCAGCCGGGCCACCGTGTCCACGCTGCGCACGCAGGTGTTCAGGCGCTGCGCCACCTGCTGCAGCAGCAGGTCACCCTGGTCGTGGCCCAGGGTGTCGTTCAGGGTCTTGAAGTTGTCGAGGTCGATGAACAGCAGCGCCCCGCCCTGCTGGCGCCGCTGGGCATTGGCCAGCGCATGGGCCATGCGGTCCATGAGCAGCATGCGGTTGGGCAGGCCGGTGAGCGCGTCGTAGAACGCCAGGCGCTGGATTTCACGCTCGCTGGCCTTGCGCTGGCGGATGTCGGTGTTGATGGCGAGGATGGATTGCGGCTGGCCGTCATCACCGCGCACCAGGGTCCAGCGGCCCTCGACCTCGATGGTGCTGCCATCGCGGTGGCGCTGCACGATCTCACCAGTCCACTCGCCTTGCTCCAGCACCGACTGGGTGGCATGGCGAAAGTGGGCGGGGTCGTCGTAAAGCAGGGTCTCGATGGACTGGCCCAGCGCCTGCAGCTGCGACCAGCCGTACAGGCGCTCGGCGCTTTTGTTCCAGAAGATGATGTGGTGTTCCAGGTCGCGCACCAGGATGGCGTCCTGCGCCTTGTCCAGCAGAGAGGCCTGGTGGCGGATGCGGGCGTCGGCCAGTTGTCGGTCGATCTCGGACGAAGCGCGCGCGGCAAAGATCTGCAGCGTGGAGGCGATGAAATCCGTCTCTGCAATGGCCTGGCGGAACAGCACGAACACAATGCCCACCACTTCGCCGTCGGCGTTGCACAGCTGTTGTCCTGCGTAGGCCTGTGCGCCCACGTAACGGAGCACGGGCGCGTCCGGATAGCGCTGCTGCACCTTGTCGGCCACCACGTACTCGCGCTGCGTCAGCAGCATGAGGCTGGGCGTGCCCTCCAGGCTGTATTCGTCGTTGGGCAGCATCTGGCCGTCCAGCACCGCCGCCAGCGTGACCACCCGGGGTGGTTGCCCTTGCGCTTGGGGCAGCAACCGCACCACGCAGCCGCCCTGGGCCCCCAGGGCATCGGCCATGTTGCGCACCAGCTGCACAAAAAACTCGGTGCCCGTGCTGGCCGACACGGCCGCCGCCACCTTGAGCACCGAGGCCTGCAACCGCTGCTGCGCCTTGTGCGCGCGCAGGCTGGTGATGCCAAAGGCCAGGTCGTTGGAGAGTTCCTGCAGCAGGGCGGCCTCTTCAGGGCTGATCTGCAGAATGTCCGGCGCGTAGAGGTACAGCAGGCCAAAGGTACGGTCGCGGTTGCGATCACGGTCCTGCAAAGGCAGGCAGATCACACCGTGGAAGCCGTGGTCCAGCATGCGCTCGGTCCAGTCGGCAAAGTCGCCTTCGGTGCGGATGTCCTGCACGATCACGGGCTTGCCCGAACGCACGGCCATGCCCGCCGGCCCCCGGCCGTAGGGGTCATCGGCCGACCAGGAAAGCTGCAGGTTTTCGAGGTAGTTCTGGTTGTAGCCCGCGTGGGCTACAGGCTGGATGGACTTGCGTTCGTCGTCCAGCGCAAACCCCACCCAGCCCATGCGGTAGCCGCCAATGTCCACGGCAATCTGGCAGATGGCCTGCAGCAGCGCGGTTTCGGAGGTGGCGCGCACCAGGGTTTCGTTGCAGGCGCTCAGAAGGCGCTGCGCACGGCCCATGCGGGCCAGTTCGCGCTCGGTGCGCAGGCGTTCGGTCACGTCGGTGGCCAGCACCTGGCGTGCCGGGCGGCCATTGAAGCTGATGCTGCCAGCCGTGATCTCCACATCCATGAAGCTGCCGTCCTTCTTGACGTGGCGGCTGATCACTGGCTTGTTGCGCTGGTCGATCGCAATCGCATGCAGGGCCTCCCGGATGGTTGCGTGCCGCTCGGCGGGCCACAGGTCGGTCATGTCCATGGCCAGCAGCTCGGCCTCGGTGTAGCCGTAGTGGGTTTCCATCGACTGGTTCACAGCCTGCAGGCGCAGCGTTTCCTTGTCGTACACCCACATGGGATGGGGATGCTCGTTGAACAGCATGCGGTACTGCTGCTCCGACGCCTTGAGCTGCCCGGCCACATGCCGCAGCTGCACCATGGCCCCCAGGGATTCGGTAAGGATCTCCAGGTGCGCCACGTCGCGACGCGAGAACGCGTTGGGCTTGTCAGACGTCACCTTGAGCGAGCCCACCACCCCCTGCGCCGTGCGCAGCGGCACCGCCATCACGGAGCGCACGCCATGGCGGTGGGGCAGCGAAGCCATGTCCCAGCCCTCGGCCTCGGTGTCGTTGCACACCACGGTGCGCCCTTCGCGCAGTGCGGGCCAGAGCAGGCTCTGGTCCACGGCCAGCAGGTGCCCCACGGGCCGCACATGGTCGCCTGCCGAGGCCTGCGCCACCAGCTGGTGGCCCTGCAACAGTTCCACCAGCGCGCCCCGGGCCAGCGTCTGGCGCAGCACCGTGTCGGCCACCAGTTGCAGCACGTCGGGCAGGGGCATGTCCAACGACGAGATGCGCTGCTGCACATGCAGCAGCTCGGCATGGTTTTGCGCATCACGCTGCGCGTCGAGCTCGGTCAGCTTCTGTACGCTGATGTCGGTCATGCCGCCCACCATGCGCACGGCCTTGCCGGTGGAGTCGCGGATCAGGAAGCCCCGGTCCAGCACCCAGGCATACGTGCCGTCCTTCCGAAGAAAGCGGTACTCGGCCGACCAGTGGTTGTCGGTGCCATCAATGGCCGTGTGGATGTTGTGGAGGATTTCCTGGCTGTCGTCGGGGTGCAGCCGCAGGGTCCAGGAGGTGCTGTCGGGGGGCAGCTCGTCCAGCGGTACGCCAAACAGGTTCTGCATGCCCTCGTTCCACCACATGGCATCGGTGTGCAGGTTCCAGTCCCACACGGCATCGGCCGTGGCACGCGAGACCAGGTGAAAACGTTCTTCGCTCTCGCGGCGTGCCTGCCGCGCCTGGTGCTGGACCGAGATGTCCTGGAAGGCGCCCTGGATGCGGATGATCTGGCCATGGGCATCACGCGCCACCTGTCCTGCAGTGCGCACCCAGAATCGCCCGCCGCCAGGCATGGCCACTTCGGCCTCCACGTCGAAGGGGGTGCCATGGTGCATGCATTCATCAAAGGCCTTTTGCATGAGCACCCGGTAGGGCGGGGTGTACAGCTGCAGCACCTGGGCCAGGCTGCCTACGCGGTGGGTGAGCCCGTAGGCGGCAGCGATCTCCTGTGACCAGGTCAGTTGCAGGCTGGGGAGCTCTACCGTCCATCCCCCGATGCGCGCAATCTGCCCTGCCACACGCAGCGCATCGCTCTGGGCCAGCATCTCCGCGTGCATCTGGTCGCGCTCTTGCACCAGCTGGGCCAGCAGGCGCTTCTGGCGGCGCAGCTCCAGCTGCACCATGGCCTGGCCTGCAAGGATCTTCAGACCGTCAAGCTGCTCGTCCCCCAGCGTGCGGGGCACGGTGTCCAGCACCGCCAGCGTTCCCAGTGCAAAGCCCTCCGGCGTAACAAGGGGCACGCAGGCGTAAAAACGAACACGGGGTTCGCCCACCACCAGCGGATTGCCCGCAAATGCGGGGTGCTGGCGGGCGTCCGGCACCACCACGGCATCGCGGTTGCCATCCAGCGCATGGACGCAAAAGGCAATGGCACGGTCGGTCTGCGCGAAAGGCACGCCCACAGCTGCCTTGAACCACTGGCGCTCGCTGTCAACAAAGTTGACCACGGCCATGGGGCAGCCGCAGACGCGCGCGGCCAGTGTGGCCAACTGGTCAAACGCGTCTTCCGGGGGGGTATCCAGGATGGCGTAGGACTGCAGTGCGTGGAGCCGCGCGGCCTCTTGGGGTGCGTGCGCAGGCGGCATGGTGGTTACGCTGGGGCCAGGCCCAGGGGCACGCATCCGACCTCCAGGCGCCTTGCTGCCTGGGGAGGGTTGTAGGAGGGCCGGAGTTGCGTCAACAAGGAAGTGGAGCGGTAAGGCGGCACATGCCGGACGGCCCAGCCGCTGCAGGAAGTCGCAAACGCCGGGGCCACAACTTGTAATAAAGCAGCAATGCTACACCGCACAGACCCATGTTGACGCACCGCAGCATGCGGGTTTGCCCCAAAGGGGAAACCGGCCCAGCGACCACGGGCAGCGCGGAAACAGTCGCCAAGGCAACCTTCGCGCAGCATCAGGCTTGCTAGCCTGTGTGCCATGCAGATCTCCGAACTTGCCCGCCAGGCCTCTGTGTCCGTCCACGCCCTGCGCCACTATGAACGGCTGGGGCTGATTCGCCCGCACCGCCGGGCCAACGGATACCGGGACTATCCCGCCAGCATCAAGCGCGAGGTGGTGTTCATCGCCATGTCCCGCCAGCTGGGCTTTGCGCTGCCGCAGATTGCCCGGCGGCTTGACGACTACCGCGCCGGCACGCTGGGTATCGACGACATGGTGCTGGCCCTGCAGGAACGCGTGGCCATGCTGGAGCAGCAGATCGGCCAGTTGCAGGCCCAAAAGCAGGTGGTGCTCGACCACCAGGCGTGGCTGCAGGCGCAACAGACACGCAAGCGAGAGACACCCCGCGCCTGGCCGCGCGTGCGGCCCAGCACATCCACCAAGTCCCCCTCCCAAACCCCAACCTCCAGGAAAACGCCATGACTTTGTCTTCGCCATCCCCTTTGCCCACGGCCTCCATCGCCGCATTGCAGGCCTTTGTGCTGGCCATGCCCATGGCCCGCACGCTCGGGCTGCGCTTCGTCCACGCCGAACCGGGCCGGGTCGAGATGGAGATTCCGGTGAGTGAGGCCTTCAGTTTTCGCCCCGGCCAGTTGCAGGCCACGGCTGTGTTTGCCGTGGCCGACTTTGCGGCGGTGGCGGCAGCAGGCAGCGTGTTGCCGCCGGGGTGGACCATGCCACGGTGGATGCGACCGTGAAACTCGTGGCGCCTGCCCGGGGCGTTTGCCTGCGCGCGCGCGGGCGTGTGGTGGATGCGGGGCGGTTACTCACCGTCTGCGCGTCCGACGTTTTTGCGGTGGACGTGAACGGCCAGGAAACCCTGTGCGCCACGCTCCTGGCCACGGCGCGCAATATCGATCCCGCCGCTGCGCGGTAGGTGGCGGGCCGTCCCGTTCTGCGGTGGGATTACGCCCGCGAGCGCCGCGCCCGCACGGCGGCCGCCAACCCTTCAAGCACCGGCACGGTCTGCGCCAGGCTGATGCAGGCGTCAGTCACCGACACACCGTGTTGCAGCGGCTGGCCGGGCACGATGTCCTGTCGGCCTTCGTTCAGATGGCTTTCGATCATCAGGCCGGTGATGCGCGCATCACCGGCTGCAATCTGCTCGGCCACTTCTGCCGCCACCGTGATCTGACGCTGGTGCTGCTTGCTGCTGTTGGCATGGCTCACGTCGATCATCACCTGCTCGCGCAGGCCCGCCGCCTTGAGCATGGCGCAGGCAGCATCCACATCGGCAGCGCTGTAGTTAGGCTGCTTGCCGCCGCGCAGGATCACATGGCAGTCCTGGTTGCCGCGCGTCTCAAAAATGGCGGCCTGGCCCATCTTGGTCATGCCCATGAACGCGTGCGATGCCTGCGCGGCCTGGATGGCGTCGCTGGCCACCTTCACGCCGCCATCCGTGCCGTTCTTGAAGCCCACGGGGCACGACAGGCCACTGGCCAGCTGGCGGTGGCTCTGGCTCTCGGTGGTGCGCGCGCCTATCGCGCCCCAGCTCACCAGGTCGCTGATGAACTGTGGCGAGAGCAGGTCCAGAAATTCGGTGCCCACCGGCAGGCCCGTGGCCAGCACATCGAGCAGCAACTGGCGCGCCAGCTCCAGCCCTTCGTTGATGGCAAAACTTCCATCCAGGTGCGGATCGTTGATGTAGCCCTTCCAGCCCACCGTGGTGCGCGGCTTTTCAAAGTACACGCGCATCACGACGAGCAGGTCGGCCTGCAGCGCATCCGCCTGTTGCTTGAGCTGGCGCGCGTAGTCCATGGCCTGGTCGTGGTCGTGGATGGAGCAGGGCCCCACCACCACGATGAGCCGGTCGTCCTGCCCGTGCAGGACGCGTGAGATGGCGGCGCGGCTCGATTCGACCAGCGCCTGCGCCGCATCGGGCGCGGGCAGCCACTCCTGCAGCAACGCAGGCGTAATCAGCGGGCGCACGGCCTTGATGCGCGTGTCATCAATGCGTGTGGTGTCGTGGGTGGAAATGGGGTTGGCGGAGCGGTGTGCGTGGGTCATGGTGGCCCCGATTGTCGCGGAGCCGCTGTTGCCTGCTGGTCAAGGAGGTGGTCACACGGCTCGGAACTGGCGCGGCCCAGGCCAGTGACGCAGAGCAAGGGCCGCCCCGCAGCGAGTGCGTCGTCCCCCTCAGGGGGAAGGCGCCGAAGGCGACTCAGGGGGAGCCTCTACGGCCTGCGGAACGCCGCATTCTGCCGCGCCCAATGGCGCGACTGCAGGTGATCCAGCCGCACCGTTCCGCCCGTGGAGGGCGCGTGCACAAAACGCCCTTCCCCCACATAGATGCCCGCATGGTTGGGCTGGCGGCCGGTGCCAAACACCACCAGATCTCCGGCGCGCAACTCGCCACCGTCGATTCGGTATCCCCAGTTGTTGAGCTGCGCCACCGTGCGCGGCGGCGGTGTGCCGACCTGGTTGCGGTACACGTAACCAATCAGCCCGCTGCAGTCGAAACCCGAGTCGGGCGTGTTGCCGCCGTAACGGTACGGCGTGCCCACCAGGCCCAGTGCGTGGATGGCGATGTCGTGTGCCTGCTCGGCGGTCAGGGGCGGCGTGGTGCGGATCGGGGCGGACGAAGAAGAAGACGTCGAAGGCGGCCGTGAGGTGCCACAGCCGCCCAGGGCCAGCAGGGCGGCGGTGCAGGCGGCAAAGGCCAGGCTGTGAAAAACGCGCATGGACCGAAGGGTAACGGATGGAGCCCGGCGCATGCGCTGACCCCGTTCCTGCCTTGGGGATATTGGTCAAAAATGCCGCCAGCGCTTGTGCATCAAGCGTTGGCAGCTATCTTTTTTACAACACTTGGGAGCTCATGCCATCGCAGTGATTTCGGCCGTCTGGCGCCGCAGCAGCAACCGGTTGGCTACGCTCACGATGGCCTGTACCGACGCCGTCACGATGTTGTGGCTCGCGCCCGCGCCAAAGGTGGAGCCCGCCACGCCGTCCATGGCCGCTTCCACAATCGCCAGCGCCTGGGCGTTGGCGCCCGTGCCGGTGGCGCGCTCTTCATAGTGGTCCACGCGCAGCGGCAGGCCGAGGGCATCCACCGTGGCGGCAATCGGCCCGTTGCCCTGGCCGCGCAAATGCTGGCGCGTGCCGTCGATGGTCACGTCCAGCTCGATGCCCTGCCCGTCTTCATCGAGCTTGTGGCTGTGGCAGGTGATGGCGGCGTGCGCAGGCGCTTTCAGGTATGTGGTCTGGAACAAGTCCCACAGCGCCTCGCCGCTCATCTCGCCCTCGCTCGCGTCCGTCTGCCGTTGCACTACCGCGCTGAATTCGACCTGCATGCGGCGCGGCATCACCACGCCGTGTTCGCGTTCGAGCAGGAAAGCAATGCCGCCCTTGCCCGATTGGCTGTTCACACGGATCACGCTGTCGTAGGTGCGGCCGAGGTCCGCCGGGTCGATGGGCAGGTACGGCACTTCCCACAAGGCGTTCGGGTCTTGCGCGGCAAAGCCTTTTTTGATCGCATCCTGGTGCGAGCCCGAGAATGCGGTGAACACCAGGTCGCCAGCATACGGGTGGCGCGGGTGCACGGGCAGCGAGGTGCATTCCTCGGCAATGCGCGCGACCGAGGTGATGTCCGAGAAGTCGAGGTTGGGGTGCACGCCCTGCGTGTACATGTTGAGCGCCAAGGTCACGATGTCCACGTTGCCACAGCGCTCGCCGTTGCCGAAGAGGCAGCCTTCCACGCGGTCGGCGCCGGCCATCATCGCGAGTTCTGCCGCCGCCACGCCCGTGCCCCGGTCGTTGTGCGGGTGCACCGAAAGCGTGATGTGCTCGCGCGGGCTGAGGTGCCGGTCCATCCACTCGATCTGGTCGGCAAACACGTTGGGCGTGGCGTTCTCCACCGTGGTGGGCAGGTTGATGATGATAGGACGGCCGGGGCCCGCGTTCCATGCGGCAATCGCGGTTTGGCAGGCCTTGAGGGAAACGCTGAGCTCGGTGGCGCTGAAGGTTTCGGGTGAATACTGCAAGGTCCACTGCGTTTCGGGCTGTGCATCGGTAAGCTGCTTGAGGTAGCCCACGTGGTGCGCGATGAGCTGCATCACGTGCGTCACGTTCATGCCGAACACGATGCGCCGCCATGCGGGGGCCGTGGCGTTGTAGAGGTGCACGATGGCGCGGGGGGCTCCTTTCACGGCCTCCACGGTGCGCGCAATGAGGTCTTCGCGCGACTGGGTCATGACCATGATGGTCACGTCATCGGGGATGAGGTTCTCGTCGATGAGGCGGCGCACAAAGTCGAAGTCCGTCTGCGATGCTGCCGGAAAACCGACCTCGATCTCCTTGAAGCCGATGCGCACCAGCTCTTCAAAGAGCTTCATCTTGCGCTCGCCGTTCATGGGCTCGAACAAGGCCTGGTTGCCGTCGCGCAAATCGGTGGACAGCCACACGGGCGCGTGGGTGATGCTGCGAGTGGGCCACTGGCGATCGGTCAACGCGACCGGGGCAATGGGTTGGTACTTGGTGGCGGGTTTGGAAATCATGACAAAGGCTCCACGAACGGTGTGTGCGGTGTGAAAGACACGGTGCACAGGTCAAACGAATCTAGAAACGAATGACATCCCCTGCAGCCCTTTGCGTGTGCAAAGGCTGGTTCGCGGGCCGGGGTCAGGGGGAGATCAGGTGTTGCGCTGAGCGGATCAGGCAACGGTGGCGAACGCAGGCAGACCCCGGCCAGGCACTAGGCCTAGCGATAGGGTGGATAGGAGCATGCTGCGTTGCATAGGGGGCAAAGATAGCACAGGCTTGCTGCGGTGCGCAATTATTTTGATGAAAATTGCCGCTAGCGCCTGATAGATAAGCGCTGGTAGCTATCAAAATAATAGTGAATACTGCTGATAGGATGGCGCCTTTCGCTGCGTGCCCTCCCCATCTGTTTCGTCAGGAGATCTTTTCATGGCCTACATGCTGCTCATCATGGAACCCCACGGCCAACGGGCCGAGCGGGGGCTGGCGGGGGGCCAGGAGGCCTATGCGCGCATGCTGCGTTTTGGCGAAGGCCTGCAGGCCCGGGGCCTGCTGCGTGCCTCCGAATCGCTGGCCTCCACCGAGCAGGCCGTGCGCCTGCAGGTGCGCGAAGGCCAGGCCCGCATGGTCGATGGACCTTTTGCCGAGACGAAAGAAATGGTGGGTGGTTTTTACCTGCTCGACTGCGCCACGCGCGAGGAGGCTGTGGCCATTGCCCGTGAATGCCCGGCCGCCGAATGGGCCACTGTCGAGGTGCGCGAAGTGGCGCCGTGTTACCACGGGGCTTTGTGATCCGGGGCGCTGACGCTTTTCAAACTCCCCGGCGCGCAGTGCCTTCCTGCAGCTGTGCCTGAAACTCCCCCACCGGCATGGGCCGCGCAAACAGGTAGCCCTGCAGCACATCGCAGCCCTGGCGCACCAGGTAGTCGGCCTGCTCGGGCGTTTCCACCCCTTCGGCTGTGATCTGCAGCCCCAGGCCGTGGGCCAGCGCCACGATGGCGGTGACGATGGTGCGGCTGTGTTCCTGGCCGGGCAGGTCCTTGACAAAGCTGCGGTCGATCTTGAGGCGCCGCATCGGCAACTGCCGCAGGTAGGCCAGGGAGGAGTAGCCGGTGCCAAAGTCGTCAATGGCCAGGTGGATGCCCAGCTGGCTCAGGCGGTGCAGGGTGTGCGCACCGGCCTCCATGTTGTCCATCAGCACGGTTTCGGTGAGTTCGATTTCGAGCAGGTGGGCGGGCAGGCCCTCTTCGCGCAGGATGTCCATCACGCGCTCCAGAAACTGCGGGTCGCCCAACTGCCGTGCCGAGATGTTGACCGACACCCGGAGCGGCCCGCCCGCCTGCCACCGGGCGGCATCGCGGCAGGCCGTGCGCATCACCCAGTAGCCCAGCGGCACGATGAGGCCGCAGTCCTCGGCCACCATCACGGCCTCCAGCGGCGAAACGTTGCCCAGCTCCGCATGCGACCAGCGCAGCAGCGCCTCGGCGCCCACCAGGGCGCGGTCGGTGGCGGCAAAAAGCGGCTGGTAGTGCAGCGCGAGGCCCTCGCCTTGCTGGAGCGCGGCGCGCAGTGCATGCTCGATGGCCTGGCGCCGGACCACCGCCTGGTTCATCGACGCGTCAAACCGCACACAGCGGTTCTTGCCCATTTCCTTGGCGCGGTACATGGCCGTATCGGCATTGCTGACCAGGCCGTCCATGTCGGCCGCATCACCCGGAAAGGTGGCGATGCCCGCGCTGCAGGTCATGGTCATCTGCTGGCCGACTTCGGTGAACGAATGGTGGAAGGTGCCGACAATCCGCTGGCCATAGGTGTTGAGCGCTGCGTCGTCCATGTCCAGCGGCAGGATCACGGCGAACTCGTCGCCCCCCAGGCGCGAGATCGCATCGGTGCTGCGCACCACGGACTGCAGGCGCCGCGCCACCTGGCGCAGCAAACCATCTCCGGCCGCATGCCCGAAGGTGTCGTTGAGCGTCTTGAAATTGTCGAGATCGATGTACACCAGGGCCACGCGGGTGCCTTGGTCCCGGGCGGCTTCGATCGCTGCGGCCAAGCGTTCATTGAAGGCGTGCCGGTTGCCCGTGCCCGTGACGGCATCGGTATGGGCGAGCGCGTGCAGCCGGTTCTCGGCGTTGCGCACGGCCGCCCGGCTGCGCAGCACCATGGCGGCGGCCATGGCCATCACACACCCGGCAATCAGCAACGCGCTGACAAAACGAATGGCCAGGCGCGAGTACACCGCACGCATGGACTTGCGAAAGTACAGCGTTCCCTCCGCCACGCCCGCCGTTTCAACCGGCCGGGCAATCTCCAGCACGCTCACCCCCGCACGCTCGGTCAACCCGCCCATGCCAGCGGCCGCCAGCGTGGCGGGGAAGCTGTCGTCTGGCCCGCGTGTGTAGTGCGCCAGCAGCAGGCCCTGCGCGTCGTACACCCCGGCGCCCAGCACCATGGGCGACGACTTCAGCGCCGCGAGCATCTCGTTGGCCGTGCGCGCATCTCGGAACATGACAGCGGCCGCAATGTTGTCCGCGACGATGGCGGCCTCCACGCGGCTGTCCTGCAGCATGGACTGGCGCGTGCTCCAGTAGTCCAGCCCTGTGAGCGCCAGCACCACCGTCAAAAGCGCCAGGCCCGCCGCCAGGATGCCCGTTACCACCAGCCTGGACGACAGCAGCACGGGCGGCAGCGGTGGCGCCGGGATGGCAATCTGGGGTTCGGGGGCCTGGGTTCTCATCGGTTCACCTTGGCCAGCCGCAGCAGTCGGGAGCTGATCGTGAGACCCGCCTTGGCGGCGGCGTCGGGGCTGATGCCGAACACGATACGCCCTTCCTGCTGGGTGAGAGCGATGACGATCTCCGGGTTGACGAAGGTCAGCTCGTCCGAGACCGTCAGCACGCCATGGCCTTGAGACAGGGTTCGAAGCGCTCGCAATGCCTGCTCCACGTCTGCGTTTTGCAGGATGAGCACCCTGCAGTCGCGCAGGCTCGCCATCTCCAGCAGCCTGATCCGCACGGTACGGCCTTTGGCGGCCTGTTTGCCTTCCAGGGCGGTCAGGGGGCGCTTGAGTGGACTGAAGGGCGAGACGCAGACGGTCAGTTCGCTGCCCATGGCGCTGTCGTTGTCAGGCCATTCGATGAACTGGATGAAGTTGAAGATATAGGCGGCCTTGAGGTCGGGTTCTTCCACGGGGTTGGTGGCATGCGCCAGGCCGACCAACCCGCCCAGCAAACACAGGCCGAACCACAGTATCTTGCCCAGGTGGATGGCGTTGTACATGGCTCAGAACGCGTAGGTGAGCTTGAGCCGGTAGGTCCGTCCATCCTGCCGGATCGATTCTTCGCGGATCTCGTACGAGGCGGGATCTGCATGCCGGTGGTTGAACAGGTTGTAGACGCCCATCGACACGTCCACATCCGCGAAGCGTTGTGTGTAGACGAGGTTGGTGACGATGGTCCCCGGCAGGCGTGCACCCGAACGGGTTGCGCGCGCGCCCACGCCAATGGCCTCCACGGCATATTGGCCTGGCCTGCCAGCGCCTGGCGTTGCCCATGCGCCCAGCGCCAGGGTGTCCGACCACTGGACCTTGAGCAAGTGCCGGGGAGAGTTCGTCAGCGGCTGGGGGGTGCTGGTGTTGCGCGCCTTTTGCCAGCCATAGGCCACACGCAGGCGCGAGCCGCCTTGCCAGCGCTGTTCCACCTCGGCTTCCAGCCCGTGAACGCGCACGCTGCCGGTGTTGCCGAAATTCAGTCTTTCCGCTGCGTTCGCATCGCCCAGCGCGATCAGGTCGGTCACTTGCGACCGGAACGCCGTCAGCAGCATGCGGGTGGCGCCGGTGGGGGCATGTTCGAGGGCCAGCTCTGTGGTGCGCACCTTTTCCGACCGAAGCCCCTCCGAGCTGACGATGCCGCCGGGCAGGTCCACGCGGTAGTCGCGTTCGTAGGCATTGGGGGGCCGGTAGGCCGTGCCGTGCAGCAGCTTGAGGGCGGTAGAGGGGGTCCACCAATACACCAGGCCCAGCCGGGGATGGAAGCTGCCCGCACTGCCGGACTGCTTGCCCCAGCGCAGCCCGGTGTGCAGCGTGAGTGTGGGCGCCAGCGCAAATTCATCCTGCATGTAGATGCCCAGCGCATCGCCCGAGCGGCGGGTGTCCAGGTACTGGGCGGGTAGGTCCAGATCGACGTTGAGCTGCTGGATGCGGGTGTCGCGCCGGTAGTCGATGCCCCAGGCGAGCTTGTGGCGTGCAAACGCCGTGCTGACCCACTGCCAGTCGGTGCCCCACCACTGCCCGGTGCCGACGTCGCGGTTGACCGTGAGGGGTGGGTAGTCGTACACATAGTCGCCCACGAAGCGGTAGCGCCCGGCGTGTACGCGGCCGGTGAGCGCCAGTGAGGACGAAATCTGGTGCGTGGTTTCGGCCGCCAGGCGGGTGGTGGTGTCGATGTAGCGCGAGCGTGGGTCGTTGAAGGCCTGCGAGAACGAAGCCGTGGGCGTGCCCTTGGTGCGCTCGCCATGGGCCAGGGTGAGCGTGAGCCCCTCCCGCTGCATGCGGGCAAACAGCTGCGTGCTGCGGTCGAAATCCAGGCGGTGTGCCACACCATGGTGGGTCTCGGGCGCGTCGAACGCCGAAAAGTACTGGTCTGCCCCCCGGCTGCTGGAGCGCGTCACCGCGATGAGCCAGTCGCTGCCCTGGGCATCCACCGTGCCCAGCGAGAAGCGTGCCTTGGCGCTGCCTTGGCTGCCCGCCTCCACGCTGATCTGCGGCCCGGCCAGCTGGCGGCCGTTGCGCGTGATGACGTTGACCACGCCAAAGAACGCATTGGCGCCATACACCGCAGAGCCCGGCCCGGGCACGAACTCCACGCGGTCCACCAGGTCCAGGTCGAGCGGGAAATCCGTGCCAATGGTGGCCTGGTCGTAGAGGTTGTCATTAAAGCGCACGCCGTTGACCAGCAGCAGCACCCGGGTGTTGTAGTCGCCCGGTGTGGCAAAGCCGCGTGTGCCAAGGTAGTGGTAAGAGCGGTCGTACGAGACATACAGCCCGCGCATGCTGCCCAGCACTTCCGCCAGCGTGCGGTAGCCAAAAAGCCGGATGTCGTCTGCGGTCACCACGCTCACCACGGCGGGCGCTTCCAGGGCGGTTTGCGCATACCGGCTGGCCGTCCGGACCTCCATCTGCATGAGCTGTTCCAGCGGCAGCTGGGCAATGTCCGCCTGCGCGGCAGCGTGGGATGCAAAGCCACACAGCAGCGCCAGCACCAGCTGCTGTGTCCGCTGGGTTGTATTGGGTTCCGATCCTCTTTGCATGGGTGGTGCACCCGCTGTGGTGAGGGCCCGCGCATGCAGGCCAAGGCGTTCTCGAGGTTCGTGAATCAGTGGGGCGAAAGGTTTACAAAGTGTATCCATCGCCGGGACCGAACAGCCCCTCCGGGGATCGGTGATGACCCCTAGAAAACTGTAAAAAATGCAGCGGCCGCCCCTGTGAACCCCTGCCGGTGCTCACTCGACGGGCGTGATGTCCTCACGTGCCGCGTAGGCCAGCCCCACGCGGCGGTACAGGCGGCGCCAGCCGAACACGTACACCACCACCAGGGTGGCTGCAAGCGCCAGCCAGGGGCTCCAGGGGCTGGACGCTACAAAACGCCACGCCCAGTACAGCTCCGCAAAGCCCATCAGTGCGAAGGTGCCCAGCCCGATCCACGGGCCCTCGGCCCGCCAGGCCGCGACCGAGACGAATGCATGGCCCACCAAGGCTGCGAGGCCCAGCAGCAGGTGGGCCACCAGCGCCAGCACTGGCCGCTGCTCGAACCACCCTGCCATCCCCCGGAGGGTGGGGGGCGTGTCTGACTTGGCGGTCAGTGCTGCCTGCATCACAAACGCTGCCAAAAACCCCTTGTGCTGGAGCCTGCGTGCCGTGGTGTCCTGGCCTCGCAGGGCCGAGCCCACCACGCGCCGGGACAACCAGTCGCCCAGGTCGCCACCCGCGCGTGGCGGGTCTTCTTCCTGTGCGTCCGGGGGTAGCTGGGCCATCGCTTCGCGCGCCTGTGCACGCAGGGATTCAGGCACGTGTTCCAGCGCACTGGGGCTGCGGCGCAGCGCGTGCGCACAGACAGCGACGGTGCGCAAGGTCTCGGGCACCTGTTCCAGGCGCCAGCCACCGTCCTGCACGTGGGCGATGCAGGCGTCCTCGCTGAGCATCCCGGCCGGTATTTGCGCAAAGCTTTTCACACCCTGCCGCAGTGCGGTGGCGTAGCGTGCGGGTGTCATGAGCCGCCTGGGCACAAAGCGCACGGTGTCTTCATCGGTGGCCAGCGCGGCGTCCACCATGGCGTGGGTGATGTGTTCACGCGGCACATCGGCCAGCGTACGTGGGTGCGACTGCAGCTGTGCCATCAGCGTGGTCTCGTCGGCGGCTTGGGCCTGGGGTGCTGGCGGTGCAGAACGCGCACGTTGCGCAAGCTGCAGCGCATCCACGCTGGGCGCTGCCATCAGCCACAGCTCCCACCATGCGTCGCCATCGCCGGAATCCGCATGTTGGTACAGCGTGAGCCACTGCTCGCGCGATTCGCGCAGCACTCCGCCATCACCGGGCAGGGGTCTGGCCAGCGGCGAGGCCCAGGCCTGGGTGTGGTCGCCGCTGCGGTGCCAGGGGGCGGCGTGTTCGGGGTCCGGGTCGGCCGGGCCAAAGCGCGCTGACAGGCGCTGCACCATGGCCTCGCGGGCTTCGTTCACCGCGCGGTGGAGGTCGGCAGACAGGAATTCATACGGGCCGTTGTGCGACTCGCTCAGGTAGGCGCGCATGACCCGGCGCACGACCACGGTGCGGTCGGCCTGCACCTGGTCTGGGTCGTCCGCATCTTCCTCGTCGTCGGTGCCGTCATCGTCCTTTTCCGTGCCCGCGCGGTCAGCTTGCAGCATGTCGCCCGCAGCCAGTTGGTGCAGGCGTGTCTCGGCCTGGGCCAGCAGGCGGCTGGCCAGGGGCACGATGCCGTCGAGCGTGTCCAGGCCTTCCAGGTGGTCGGTCAGGGGGGCATGGAAAAAGGGCCGGGGCGGCCAGCAGTTCTCGCGCACGCCGCTGCGCCACAGGGGCGCACCTTCGGCGCCGAGCAAGGCCACCTGCTGGCCGTCATAGTGCGCGCGCCAGATCACAACCCCTTCGCCGTCGATGTACGCCAGCTGACCATCGCGGGTGAGGAACGGCACCAGCGGGGTATCGGGCGTATTGCCCACCAGCCAGCCATCGCCGTTGGTCAGCGGCTCCAGCAGATGCGCCGGTGCCGGCACGAAACGGCCATCGGGATGCAGCAGGCCCCAGGTGGCGCAGGCCGACGGACCTTGCGCGGCGGTGCGCACCACGGCAAAGCCGCTCTCGGCAGAAAAGTCCGAGCCATAGCTCAGGCGCGGGCCGGGCAAGGGCTTGCCTTCGGCCGTGAGAAAACCCGTGCCGTCGTAGCTGTTGGCCACCACGCCGCAGACCATGCGCCGAGACAGGTGGCGGCCACCCTTGACCACCACCTTGCCCCGGGCGTCGAGATAGCCGTGGCCGTTGTCCCAGGCGTTGGGTTCGTCAAAGTAGGCCAGGCCATCGCTGTTGAAGGCGTCGATGCTGGGGTAATGCGGCTTCAGCACCCAATCGCCCCGGGCATTGATCAGCCCGTAGCGTTCTCCATCGAGCGATGCGGCCGTGGTGGGGGACTCGCCAAACGGCTTGGCATCGCGAAAGCGGGGTTCAATCACCCAGCGGCCCGCGCGGTCCACAAAGCCCTGGGTGCGCTGGTTGCTATCCTCTTTCCACAGCGTGGCGCGGGCCAGGCCGTTCGCGCCGAACAGGCCCAGTTCATGAAAAACTTCGTCGCTGGTGGGCTGGCCCTCGCGGTCGATGGGGCGCCATGCATCCTGGCCCACCTGCACGGCACTCACCCCGTTGCGGAATGGGTGGGCGTTGTCGAAGGTCGGGGGGATGACCACCGCACCCGCCAGGTCCACAAAGCCCCAGCGGCCCCCTTCGCAAAAGCGCGCCAGTCCGTCTTCTGAAAAGTTGCGTGCGTTCTGCAGCGCGGGCGGCACGCGCCAGCAGCCTTCGCCATCGATATAGCCCCACAGCGAGTTGTCGGCCTGGGCAGCGCTGACCCAGCCGCCGCGCCCGTCGGCGTTGAAGCGCAATACCGCCTTCAAGCCTTCTGGTGGCACCACGGCCTGCCCTGGGTGGACGATGACCAAGGCCGGGGTCTGGCAGCTGGGTTCCAGCGGAATGCTGGCCAGCCAGGGAGGGGCCGGTTCGGTGGTGATGTCGCTGTCTTCGTTCATTGTGCTCGGGGGCTCTCCGCGCGGCATCCTACCGAGGGTGTCTGGCCGGGCGCGTAACCATTTGCACGCCTTGGCAAATGCCCCACACCTTGGGCTGCACCTGACACCTTGGCGACTTTTTTCTACGTAGTTACCCTGATTTTTTGAACCATCCTGTCGATCTGCCCGGCCTTCGTTCGTCGTGCAGGTGAAGGTCCACCAACGGGCCCTCAACCCATCACTTTCAGGAGAACCCCATGCGATTCATGATCATCGTCAAAGCCACCGCCGAATCCGAACAAGGCTGCATGCCCAGCGCTGCCCTGATGGCCGAGATGGCCCGCTACCACGAAGAACTGGCCCATGCAGGCGTGCTGCTGGACGGCAGCGGCCTCAAGCCCAGCGCGCAGGGCTGGCGCGTGCGCTACACCGCCAGCGGCCGCACCGTGACCGACGGACCGTTCACCGAAACCAAGGAACTCATCGCCGGCTACACCCTGATCCAGGTGCGTAGCAAGGGCGAGGCGCTGGAATGGACGCGCCGCTTTCCCAATCCGCGGGGTGAGGGGCTCGATGCCGAGATCGAAGTGCGCCAGCTCTTTGAGATGGAGGACTTTGCCGGCGTCGAAGGCGTGGAGAAATTCCACGACCTCGAAGCGATGCGCGGCTGAAACCAACCGGGAGGACCCTCTACCATGATCAAGACCATTGCCCTTGTGCTGCTGGCGGCGCTGGGACTTTTCCTGGCGTTTGCTGCCACCCGCCCCGACACCTTCCGCGTGGAGCGCAGCCGCGTCATCTCCGCCCCGCCCGAGCGTGTGTACGGCCTCATCCACGACCTGCGCCAGTTCAACACCTGGAACCCGTACGAACGCAAGGACCCCGCCGCCAAGGGCGAGTACAGCGCCAACACCATCGGCCCCGGCGCGCGCTATGCGTGGCAGGGCGACAAGGTGGGCACCGGCAGCATGGAGATCGTCGATGCCAAGGCCCCGGCGCGCGTGGCAATGAAGCTCGACTTTGTGGCCCCGTTCGAAGCCCACAACCAGGTCGAGTTCACGCTGCAGCCCGAAGGGGCAGGCACCACCCGCGTCACCTGGGCCATGCACGGCCCTGTGCCCTACCTGGCCAAGATTGCGCACCTGGTTTTCAACATGGACCGCATGGTGGGCCAGGACTTTGAAGACGGCCTGGTCAACCTGCAGGCTGTGGCGCAAAAGCCTGCCGGCTGAGCCCCATCCCCTGTTGCGCTTTGCAAAACCTTTCGTTTCGCTTTACCTTCCTTACTCCTCAGGAGCACCTCATGCACCCACAAATCTTCGTGAACCTGCCCATCGAGAACATGGCCCGCTCGCAGGCGTTCTTCCGCGCACTGGGCTATGACTTCAACCCCCAGTTCACCAACGACCAGGGCGCCTGCCTGGTGGTGGGCGAAAACCTCTTCGTGATGCTGCTGGTCAAGGACTTCTACCAGACCTTCACCAGCAAGACGATTGCCGATGCGCGCACCACCTCCGAGGTGCTGGTGTGCTTCTCTTGCCAAAGCCGTGCAGAAGTCGATGCGCTGGTGGACAAGGCCGTGGCTGCGGGTGGCACCACACCCCGACCTGCGCAGGACCTGGGCTTCATGTACTCGCGCAGCTTTGACGACCTGGATGGGCACACCTGGGAGTTTGTGCACATGGTGGATGCCAGCAAGGCGCTGGGATGAGAACGTGTGAATGAATGCGCCGGATTCATTCACACCTTTTGATCGCGTGAAACCCTCTACCCTTCCCGACCGCGATGCCCTGCACCGCACCATCGACTCGGTGTGGCGTATCGAGGCCGCGCGCATCATCGCCAGCGTGGCGCGCATGACACGCGACGTGGGCCGGGCCGAGGAACTGGCGCAGGACGCGCTGGTGGCCGCGCTGGAGCACTGGCCTACCACCGGCCTGCCCGCCAATCCGGCGGCGTGGCTGATGACCACGGCCAAGCGCCGCGCCATCGACCACCTGCGCCAGCAGGCGCTGCACACGCGCGAGAACGAAGCCCTGGGCCACGACCTCGAAGCGCTCGAAGCCCAGTACGCGCCCGACGTGGTGGAGACCCTGATGCACGTACAGCAGGACGACATTGGTGACGACCTGCTGCGCCTCATCTTCACCGCCTGCCACCCCGTGCTGCCCACCGAGGCGCGTGTGGCGCTCACCTTGCGGCTGTTGGGCGGGCTCACCACGGCTGAGATCGCACGCGCGTTTCTCGTGCCCGAGCCCACCGTGGCCCAGCGCATTGTTCGCGCCAAGCGAAGCCTGTCTGCGGCCCACGTTCCGTTTGAAGTGCCCGGCCCTGCGGAGCGCGCGCCGCGACTGGCCTCGGTGCTGGAGGTGATCTACCTCATCTTCAACGAAGGTTATGCCGCCACGGCGGGCGATGACTGGATGCGCCCCGCTTTGTGTGGCGAGGCGCAGCGACTGGTGCGCGTGCTGGCCAGCCTGGCGCCCGATGAGCCCGAGGTGCAGGGGCTGGTGGCACTGCTCGAAATCCAGGCCTCCCGCCTGCCCGCACGCACCAACGCACAAGGCCAGCCCGTGCTGCTGATGGACCAGGACCGCGCGCGCTGGGACCACCTGCTGGTACGCCGGGGGCTGGCAGCCCTCGACAAGGCCGAGCAGCTGGCACGCGTGGGCCATGCCTGGGGGCCCTATGCGCTGCAGGGTGCGATTGCGGCCTGCCATGCGCGCGCACACCGCGCACAAGACACCGACTGGCACCATATCGTGGCGCTGTATGACGCACTGCTGCAGGTGGCGCCCTCGCCTGTGGTCGCTCTCAATCGCGCCGTGTCGGTGGGCATGGCCCTGGGTCCGGCCGCAGCACTGGCCCTGGTGGATGAACTGGCCGCAGAACCTAGCCTGCGCCACTACCACTGGCTGCCCAGTGTGCGGGGCGACCTGCTGGCCAAGCTGGGGCGCCAGACGGAAGCTTGTGCAGAGTTTGAACGGGCCGCCAGCCTGACGCGCAATGCGCAGGAGAAGGCATTGCTGCTGGCGCGAGCGCGAGCGTGATGGACATGCACTGCAGCCGGCGCGCTGCGTGAAGCAGGTCGGAGCAGGGCAGGATCAGCGTCGACGCTTCTGGGTGCGGCCGTGTGGCGTGGCCACCTTAGGCGCCAGACCCAGCGCGGCACGCGCCAGCGCATCGGCCGCCCCATTGCGGTGGCGGGGAACCCATTGCAGGTCCACCTGTGCAAACCGCTGCAGCACACGGCGCGCCTCGTCAAACAGCGGTGCCAGCCGCTCGATAGGCGCTACGGCCTGCTCGCCCAGTTGCTCCACCAGCACGCTGCTGTCGCTGAGCACCTGCACGGTGGTTGCCGTCGCCACCACCTGGGGTTCCAGCCACTGCAGCGCCCGCAGCAGAGCGCGCAGTTCGGCCTCGTTGTTGCAACCGGTGAAGGTCGTGGCTTCAGAAATGGTGTGTTGCGTGGCCCCACCGGGCCCCACCAGCACTGCCCCCAGCCCCATGCGCCCGGGGTTGGGCACGGCGCTGCCGTCGCAGTGCACCACCCAGTGGGCGGGTTCGGTGGCCACGGCCTATTTGTAGAACGCTTCGACTTTGCCCTTGAGCTTGATCATCAATGGCTGGCCCTTGCGGTCCACCGTCTTGCCTGCGGGCACTTTCACCCAGCCTTCGCTGACGCAGTATTCCTCGACATCGCTGCGGTCCTTGCCGTTGAAGCGGATGCCGATGTCGTGCTTGAACACCTCCGCCACATGGTGCGGGCTGCGGGGGTCCACCGACAGGTGATCGGGCAAGGGGGGTGGCGTGGTGGAGGTGGTTGCGTCGGTCATGCAGAAGGCTCAGTGTGAAAAGGCAATGGGAAAGAAAACAAAAACGGAAAGCGCGGATTCTCCGGGATTTGGTCCTGCAGTGCTGCGCCAAGCCCCTGCTACCCTACCGCGCGAGAGGCGCAACGCCGATCAGCCAGGCATGCGCCCAGAACGCAAAGCCCACCCAGGCCACAGCGCCCACCACCACGGCCACGCCCGTGCTCGCCGCAGTGCCGGGCGCGTAGCCGGTGTTCATCGCCCGGTCGCGCTGCCGTGCGGCCCGAAAGCTCAGCACGGCCCACAGCAAAAAGCTGCCAAACAGCAATACATCGGCCAGGTTGCCGTTGGACAGCAAATGCGCCAGCGCCCACACCTTCACGCCCAGCACCATGGGGTGGTGCAGCCGGGCCTTGATGGCATTGCGCGGCACGTAGGTGGCGGCCAGCAGGATGAAGGCAATGAGCGTCAGCAGCGACGCAGCGTGCCGCATGCCAATGGGCGGCACCCACAGCACCACCGGCTGCTGCCGCGCCAAGCCATAGCCCCACACGATGAGTGCCAGGCCCACGGCGGAGACCAGTGAATACAACCCCTTCCACGGCATCTCACCCATGCGTGCCAGCGTCTGCGTGCGCCAGCCATCGGCCACGATGCGCACCGAATGCACACCCAGAAACAGCACCAGTCCAAGTACCAGATACGCCATGGAAAAGCCTTTCATGTCATCGTGAATCTGCGTGCAGGGAGTGCGATGTCAGCAGGCTGCATCGCCCCCGCATTTGTTGCTGCGGATTATGGGCAGGGCGCCCGATGTACTCGCTGTGTGGGGGCTTGCGATGATTGCCACGCGCCGCCATCATGCCGCCCATGACCGCCAGCCCACCCGAAGATCCACCGCTGCGAGCCTTGCCCAACCTGGGCCCAGCGTCTGAGCGCATGCTCCACGCGGCGGGCATTTGCACCCCCGCAGCATTGCGTGCGCTGGGCGCCGTGCCCGCCTTTGTGACCGTGCGCCAGGCCGGGCAGCAACCCAGCCTCAACCTGCTTTGGGCCCTGGAAGGTGCGCTCAGCGGACGCGACTGGAAAACCGTGGCACTGCATGAACGCACCGCACTGCTCATGCAGCTGGACGACCTCAGCACACGGAATTTGCCCGGGTTTTACAAGTAAAAAGTGACCCTGGCGCTTTCCCATAAAGCGCTTGTAGCTATAAATTGGATAGCAAATTGGTGCGCGGGCCATGCCCTATCATTCCACCGCATGCTGCGCCAGCAGCGCCCCCACCTTGGGTTTGGCGCAGCGCTGCAGCGTTTGCAGCAGCGTGTAGCTGGGCTCCGCCACCCTCCAACGCGTGCGCAGGTCGTGCTGCATGCGCGCCAGCAGCGCAGCGGCCATCTCGGCATCGGCCAGCGCCCGGTGCGCCTGGCCCGTGCGCGGCAGGCCGTGGTAGTCCACCAGCGAGCCCAGCTTGTGGCTGGGCGCCTGCGGGTACAGCCGCCGCGACAGCAGCACCGTGCACGCAAACGGCTGCGGCGCGGGCAGCCCGGCCAGGGCCAGCTCGGCCTGCCAGAACTTGCTGTCAAACGAAGCGTTGTGCGCCACCATGGGCGCATCGCCCACAAAACGCGCCGCGTCCTGCATCACCCCCGCCGCATCGGGCGCGGCGTTCACCATCGCGTTGGTAATGCCGGTGAGCTGGGTGATGAACGACGGTATCCACACCCCCGTTTTCATCAGGCTTTGAAAACGGTCCACCACCTGCCCTTTTTCCAGCAGCACGATCGCCACCTCGGTCGCACGCGCGCCCTGGCCGGGCGAGATGCCGGTGGTTTCAAAGTCGATGACGGCGATGGGGGGCATGGAGTGGAGGTGCAAAAAGAAAGAATTGTGCCGCTGCACTTGGCCATCGTTGTGTGAACCGGACGGGAATGCGCGTTCTACACTGCCCCACGCACTTTTCTGGAAGGGCGATTTCATTGCTTTTTTGGCGACGCCCGGCGACCTGGGCCTGGTGCGCAAGGTGGTGCGGTCTTTTCGGTCCCACGCCGCGTTTGCGTCCGAGGGCATTGCGGCGCCCCGGCGCATCCCCGGCGTGGACTATTCAGACCACGCGGCCTACCTCGACGCAGGCTATCCCGCGTTGATGGTGACCGACACCGCCCCCTACCGCTATCCGCACTATCACACCCGCCAGGACACCCCGGACAAGGTGGATTTCGACCGGCTGGCCCGCGTGGTTCAGGGGCTCGAAGGCGTGGTGCGCGACCTCGCGCATTAGGGCAACGCTGAACAAGTCCCTCGCGCACCGCGCATCCCTGCTTTGGGCGGTCTGCCGCGTTGCAAATCCTCGCGATAGCTACGGCCATCGCTGTGGCTTGCGCCTTGCATCCCATCCCAAACCATGGCGCGCGCCATCGCGGGGACTTGTTCAGCGTCGCCTTAGCCGGGCGCACCAAAGACCGAGGAGTCGCGGTGGGGGGAGTGATGCCATCGCACACGGTGGCGAGACTCTCTGGCACGGAGAGCCTTTTCTTGGCGCCCTGTAATGGCCTGTAATCGTCAGCGCGCATTCGGCTGCCTACATTGACTCCCCCGGCCCGACACATCGTCGAGCTTCATCTTTGAGGAGTTCCACATGGCTACCACCGTCACCATCGCCCAAGACACCACCCGCGAAATCGATCTCGGCAATTCCAACGGCATGAGCATTGCTGCTCCGGGTGCCAAGGCCAGCGTGCACGTCGACTATCAGAATCCGGCGGGCTCTGGAAACTACAGCAGCGCGATCAAGGGATCGGCCGGCTATGGCAATCCGTTTACGGTGCCCGCCGGTGGCACCAAGGCCGTCCTCAAGACGGATCTTGAATCGGAGCATGTGCGCGTCGGCGCCAGGGATGCCGGCATCACCGTCACCTATTGAATGTTGTGCGCGATCTTGCGCGGGTGCTTGTCAATCCCTCGCAGCGCGCGGATGCTCCAGAAAAAACCTCAGCATCTCCTGCGTGGCAGCCACGCCGCGTGGGTCGGTGTGGCTGCCACCCGCGTGCCCGCCGGCCCACGCGTGGCCTGCGCCGTGCAGCACCCAGTGTTCTGCCACCACGGGGCTGGGCGATGCCCTGCTGGAAGAGGCCGGGCCTGGCCGCGCATACACCCTGCGCGTGTAGCCCTGCCCGCTGGCGGACTGGCCTGTGTGCACGGCCTCCACCGTCTGCGCTGCACCGCCCGGGGCGGTGGCCAGGGCGGTGAGCGTGGCCTGGACCAGTTGCTCGCCGTTGTGGGCGTGCACGGTGGTGTCGGCGTCGCCATGGAACACGATCATCGGCGGAGGCGGCAGTGCAGGAGCCTCGGCGGTGGGGTGGGTGGCGGCGCCGGGTTTGGCGCCGTTTTTCATGGCCGACAGCGCGGCCATCACGTTGTGTGCCGCGCCCGCCTGCAGGCCGGAGTGCACGCCTACGGCGGCAAACAGCTCGGGGTATTCGCGGCCCAGCAGTGCGGCCATGGCGCCGCCAGCCGACAGGCCCGCCACGTAAACGCGTTGCGCATCCACCGGGTGGCGCGCCATCACGTCCTGCAGCATGGCGACGAGCAGCGCGGGTTCGCCGCTGCCCCGGTGTTGGTCGCCGGGGCGAAACCAGTTCCAGCAGCCGTTGGGGTTGGCGCTGTGGGGTTGCTCGGGATACAGCACCAGGGCGTTGGCGGGGGCGGCTGCGTCGTTCATGCCTGTGCCGGTGGCAAAGTCCACGGGGTTCTGCGTGCAGCCGTGCAGCATCAGCACCAGCGGCATGGGGGTGCCTGCCGTGGCGCCCGGGGGCACGTACAGGTGGTAGTGGTGCGGGTGGCGCCGTGCATCGGCGTGGGTGAAGACCACGCGGGTGAAGCTGCCGGGCGGCTCCGCCAGCGGGTGCTTGCTGGCGGCGGGGCGTGGTGCTGTGGGGGCCTTTGGCTCGGCCTGGGGGGTGGGGGCGCTGCGGTCGATGACCACGGCGTCTTCCACATCTTGCGCGGCGGCGGTGCTGCGCCAGCGTGGGGCCTCTTCGCCTGCGGGTGATGGCGCTTGCAACGGCGTAGCCCCTGCGTTGGCAGGTGTCGGTTCGTTGCTGTGGCGCGCCACGGCTGCGCCCAGGGTCTGCTGGATGGCCCGCGTGGCGTCGGCCAGCTGGCCACTGCGCACCAGCTGGGTGGCTTCGCCCATCAGGCGCTTCAGATTGAGGTTCCAGTCCATGGGGACTCCTTGTGTGGGTGGGCGCGCCAGCGGTGCGCTGCGGTCCGGGTCGGTGGTGTTCAATGCATGCGCCCGGCCAGGGCGGTCTTGACGGCCGCACTGGCATGGAACGCGCCCAGTACCGTCACCGAGGCAATCGTGGCCTGCGCCAGGGCGGGCGGCACGTCGTCGTCGATGCTGGCCAGGCCCAGCACGCGGATCTCCAGCGTCTCGCCCGCCGCCAACACGGCCTCCAGCTCGGCCCGGCCAAAACGCTGCAGCCCCAGCACAAGCATCTTGCGGGCCACCACCTGGCGCACGGCGTCGTTCTGGGCGGTCAGCTGGTTGCGGATGGCGGTGCGGATGAAGTCGGTGCGGTTGGCGTAAAAGCCTTCGGAGACCAGCAGGTCAATGTGGCCCAGGTCCACGAAGCCCAGGTTGATCGTGACCTTCTCGGACTCGGGCACCTTGCCGCGCGACGGGGCGATGGGAACGATATTGTTCATCGGGGGAACTCCATAAAACATCCAATGGGATGGTGTATGGATGGCATGTGGATGCCTTGGCGCGCTTTTTCAAGAGCCGTGGCCCAAAGAAAAAGGAGCCCGTGGGCTCCATGGCTCGGTGGTTTTGCTATGAAATATGTAGCTATTAGCGCTTGATAGAAAAGCGCTGGAGCCCATTTTTTCTTGAATTTCTGTGCAAGACGCTGACGGTGCTCCCGGCATCGCGGCAGGGTGCGGCGTGCCTCCGGCCCCTGCCCCACCTTGGGGAAACAGCCGACCGGGGGCCTGCCGCTCAGCTCAATACAAGGTCAGTTCCTTGTGCTCGCCCAGGCTGCGCGGTGGTTCGCCCGTGATGGCGGCCTTGGCCATCTTGAAGAGCTGCACCATCTTGCTTTCATCCACATCCCAGTACTCGGCATGGCGGATGCGCACGGCCAGCAACGCCAGGTTGGGGTCGGACACGCCACCGGGGAACCACGCCTGGGCCATGGGGGACCACAGGGCTTGTTTTTGCGCATGGTCGTCCACAGCGCGTGCCTGGCCCGACAGCGACACGTAGCTGTCGTCGTCCGGGTTGGCATACGACACGTTGACTTCGCCATCGGTCAGCAGGCGGTCGTACAGCTCGCCCGACTTGGGGATGAAGAAATACAACTCGCCGTGTTCGTCAAATTGGCGGTTTTGCGTGGTGAGCGGGTGCGCGTGCAGCATGCCCGTGGAGGTGCGGTGCGTGAGCATGCCAAACCGAATGTCCTTGATGAGCTTCCACAAGGTTTCGTGGCCGGGGGTGTCGTGGTGCATGGGGGGCTTCCGTGAAATGGAGGGGGTGCTACGACTCTAGGCCGCCCGCGCCATGCGCCGCGTCGTCCCCCTGCCCGCCTGTGTGTGGGCGCTTGTCCGACATCCCCTCCGACCCGCCCAGACAGGATGGGTCAGGACCGGGCGTTACCTATGCCGCCCGTGCGGCTGCACCGGTGCCTCCGCCTTGCGCAGCACCTGCCGTGCTGTCACGGTAAAGCGTGGTGCGCCAGGTGGAGGGAAGGCGCTTCACGCCTTCTTCAAAAACTCCGACTTCAGCAGCATGCTGCCCAGGTCGGTCTTGCAGTCCACGTTGTGGCCATCGGCGCCGTCGACCAGGCGGATGCTCTTGATCTTGGTGCCCTTCTTGAGCGTGGACGATGAGCCCTTGACCTTGAGGTCCTTCACCAGGATCACCGCGTCGCCATCGGCCAGCGGGTTGCCGTTGGCATCGCGCACCACGCCATCGCCTGCTTCTGCGGCATCGGACTCGGCAGCATCGGCCACTTGCGGCCATTCAAAAGCGCAGTCGGGGCACACATAGTTGCTGCCATCGGGATAAGTGTTCTCCAGGCCGCATTGGGGGCAGGCAGGGGTGGTGTGGGGCATGGTGGGGTCCTCTCTGTCGTTGTTGTAGTGGTTGTGAAATCGGTGCGCAAAGTGTCGCCGCTTCAGAGCGGCGCGCGTTGCTCCAGCGCAAACGGTGGCAGCCCTTTGAGCAGGCGCTGGCCGTAGCTGGTGCGCGTCAGGCGCTTGTCGTAGCAGTACACATGCGCCATGTCTTCTTCGGTGCGAATCGCGCGGCCCACCCATTGCGCCAAGCGGATGGCGGTGGCGGGCACCACCAGCTCGCTGAACGGGTCGCGCCCCACGGCGCGCAGCCATTCGGCGCGGGCTTCGCCCACGGGGTCGTCGGGCGGGGCAAAGGGCAGCTTGGTGATGAAGACCGACTCGCACAGGCGTCCCGGCAGATCCAGCCCCTCGCCAAACGACTGCATGCCGAAGATGACCGAGGGCTCGCCGTTTTCCACCCGCTCGCGGTGGCGGCGCAGCAGCTGTGTGCGCGGCAGCGCGTTCTGCACCAGCACCACGCTGCGCATGGCGGTGGGCAATGCATCCACGGCCTGGCGCATCTGCTCGCGCGAGGTGAACAACACCAGCGCGCCGTATTCCACGCGGGCGATGTCGTGCAGCAGCGCATCGACCATCTCGGTGGTGAACTGCGCGGCGTTCTTGGGGTCGGCGCGGGTTTCGGCCGCAATCAGCGTGCCCTGCGCGGCGTAGTTGAAGGGGCTGGGCACCTCCAGAGTGGTGGTGGCCTCGTCACCATGCAGGCCCGCCTCGCGCAGGAAGAAATCAAAGTGCCCGCAGCTGGTGAGCGTGGCCGAGGTCAGCACCGCGCCGCGCACGGCGCTCCACAGGTGGTTGCGCAGCGTGGTGCCAGGCAGGATGGGGCTGGCGTGCGCCTTGACCACGATGAAGTCGCCATCGACCTCCAGCGTGAACCATTTGGCGGCCGGCACCGCGCCTTCGGGCGCATCCTGCAGCAGCAGTTGCGCGGTGGCATGCAGCTCTTCCAGGCGCGGGGCCAGCATGCCGATTTGTGCGTACAGCGTGGACAGGCGCTTGGCCTCGTCGGGCTTGTCGCGCATCTCGGCGCGCAGGGCTTTGCTGATGGCGCGCAGGGCATCGAGGAAGCCTTCGGCACTGGCGGCCAGCAGGCCCAGTGGCGCAATGAGCTGTTCAGGCAGCTCGCCCCGTGGCACGCGCACGCGGGCCGGGCCCCAGGCACTGGGCTGGCTCTTGAGCTGGGCGCCATACACATCCATCACGATGCGCGCCAGGTCCTGCAGTGTCTGCCGCAGCTGGGCCGAGTGTTTGGGGATGTCGGCAATCTCTTCGACCTCCAGCAGCGCACCAATGCGCAGGCCCCGGCTGGACAGGCGCTCGATCCAGGTGATGCGCGACAGGTCCATGCTGCACGCGAATTGATCCAGTGCCGTGGCGGGCAGGTGGTGGGCTTCGTCCAGCACCAGCAGGCAGTTGTCCAGCTCGGGCAGCACGCGCGCGCCCAGCGACGACAGCAGCAGGTCGTGGTTGGCCACGATCACCTGCGCGCCCACCAGCTCCTTGCGCTTGTCGTAGTAGGTGCACTGGCTGAAGGCCGGGCAATGCTTGCCCGTGCACGACGCACCCTCGGCCGCCACGGGGCTCCACACCTCGGGCTCGGGCGGTGTATCGAGGCTGTCGCGGTCGCCATCCCACGCACCTTTCGACAGCGTCTGCGCCATCGTCGAATAGAACTGGATGCGCGCCTCGGTCTCATGCCGGGGGCGCTTGGCGCGGGCGGCGGCTTCTTCTTCGGCAAACAGGTCGTCTTCGCCCTCTTCTTCCGCCTCGCCCGTGCCCGCCAGGCGGTCGAGTTTGAGCTTGCACACATAGCGGCCGCGCCCCTTGGCCAGCGCAAACTTGAAGGGCTGGGGCAGCAGCGCGGCCAGCGCGGGCAGGTCTTTGTTGACCAGCTGCTCTTGCAACGCCACGGTGGCGGTAGAGATCAGCACCCGCGTGCCGCGCGACAGCGCCAGGGCGATGGCGGGCGCGCAGTACGCCAGCGACTTGCCCACGCCCGTGCCCGCCTGGATCACGGCGATGGACCGCGTAGGCGCGTCTTCACCGCTTTCTTCATCCACCTTGCCCAGCGTGGCGCTGCTGAACGTGCGCGCCACCTGCTCGGCCATCAGCCGCTGGCCGGCACGGCTGCGAAAACCCTCGGTGGCTGACACCACCGCATCGAAAGATTCAAGGGCCTGCGCGGCCCACACCTGTTGAGACATACAGTAGTGTCGCATGCCGAAGACAGGTTGACGCTGGGCAGTGCCTTGTGGCGGATGGGCGGGCTGTCCCCCCGCAGCTGCCTTGAAAGAAAATCCCCGCACAGCTACAGGAGAGCAAAGATGCAGGGGGGAAATGCGTGGGGATTTGCGCTGAACTGCGGTTCGCTGCTGCGCTGCAGGCCATGGGCAATGGCAAGCGCAAGCTGTGTTCCGGGTGGGGCGAAAGGTGTGCAAGGCACCCTACTTCGGACGCTGGGGTTCGTGCTGCTGCTGTGCATGGTGAGTGCATCGGGCGCATGGGCACAGCAACCCGCATCGTCGGCTGCCCAGGCAGGCAGCCCTGCGCGCCAGCGGTTGCTGGCGCAGGAGCTGGTGCCGCAGCAGCCCACCCGGTACGCATGGATGCGTGCGGCAGAGGCCCAGGGGCAAGGGGCCGATGCGCTCTATCTGCGGCTTGCATTGCTCGACGAATGGTTGCTCGCCCTGGAAGGGCGGCCGGCGCAGGCCAGTCGCACCATCGAAGTTGCCATCGCTCACGGGCGCGAGGTCGATGCGGACGATCTGCAGCGCCGAGCGCGTGCGGTCTGGCCCTCTCTCCTCAAAGCCCAGCTGCGGCCGCGATGGGACATGGACGGCCCCGATGTTCCGCTGCCGTCCGAGCTGGATGCCCTGGGCGCGGACAGCATTGCCCAAGAAGGCCCTGGCCTCTGGGTGCACCGGGCCAAAGATGGCCGGCCTCGGGGCCTTTACCTTTGGCTGGGCGTGCGCAATGGGCTGGGCGAGCCCGTGCCTTTGCCGGAGTTTGCGCTGCGCCTGGGACGCCCCGGCCAGCAGGCGGCTGCGCCGTTGATGCAATGCTATTTGCCCCGGTACAGCACGCGGCAGCTCATCCCGCCGCAAAGCACGCAGCATTACCTGTGCCGCGCGGGCGAGGGTGGCTTTGGGCTGCCGCCGTCCGGCGTGGGGTGGCTGGCGCAGATGGGTGAGTGGTTCAGCCAGGGGGCGTCCCTGCAGACCGAACTGCCCCAACACGACCAGGCCTTGTCGCGCACGGGCCGGATCCTGGGCCAGGTGGACAACCCGGCGGTGGACGACTTCCTGCGTGGTGCCCGTGAATCCGCCGAGAAGCAGCAACAACTGCAAAAAGAACGGGCCCAGGCGGCGGCCGCAACGGCAAAGAAGGCCCGTGAAGCCACGCCAGCGCGCCGCTCTGCTGAGCCGCTACCGCTCTGGCTCAAGCGGGTGGCGTTCTTGGGCGGGGTGGTGGGCGCATTGGTGCTCTATGGCCTGCTCGCGCACCACGTCAGCGTGGCAGTGGCGTCCGGGGTGCTGTGGTTGGGCCTGGCCATTCCGAGCGCGATCTACTTGCGTTCGATCTGGACCATGGGCGGGACCGACGGCTGGGGCAAACTCGTGGCCATCGTCCTGTCAGGTGCAGCCATCGCGGCGCCTTTTGTGGGAACGCTCGCCGCGTACACGGTTTACAAGCTGGTGGTGAGCGCGCGGGCGCGCCGCAAGGCGATCCTTTTCTTGATCGGCGTGATCGTGGTCATCGTGCTCAACGCGCTGGAGCGGTGGTTGTTCTGGTGACAGCAGGCTCCGCACGCCCGCAGCCGTGCAGGGCCTGGGCCTACAGTGCGGGGCGGCCAGCGGCGCTAGGGTGAAGGGACTCCACGTTGCATACCAAGGCCCCGCATGAAAACGACCCCCACAGCCCCCCGCAAGGAAGAGGAGATCATCCCCTCCGCTCCTGTGCCCGCCCGCACCGAGCGGCGCGTGAACACCACCCAGCCCCAGCCGCACCCCGGCAGCGGACCCGAAGACCTGAGCGGGCCCGTCCCCCGCCTGCCCCACGAGCGCGACGAGGCGGTCAACATGACCGACGGCGAACCCGACGCCAAGATGGAGCAGGCCTACCGTGATGTGAAACGTGGACTGCAGGACACGGACCGGGGGCCACCGGCCGACAAGGCGTACCAGAAGCAGAAACGGTAATGCTACAAATTTGATAGCAGTTTGCGCTTGATGGATAAGAGCTAGAGGCCGATTCTTATCAGTTTTACGGCACCCGCGCCGCCCTGAACCAGCGCGGCAGGTGGGCATGGGCGTGCACCAGCGATTCGAGCACGCCGTGGCTGCGCTCCACCACCTCGATGCCCGGCGCTTTGAGGTCCGGCACGATCACTACCGCGACCCCTGCGGCTTGCGCAGCGCGTGCGCCGTTCTCGCTGTCTTCAAACGCCAGGCACTGTGCGGGGTCCACGCCCAGGCGCACGGCCGCCAGCTGGTACAGGGCGGGGTCGGGTTTGCCGCGCGGCACCTCGTTGCCGCCAGCCCAGGCGTGAAAGTGCTGCAGCACGCCCACCCTGTCCAGGCGGTGCTCGATCTCGTCGCGCCGCGACGATGAGGCCACCGCGCAGGGCACGCCTGCTTGCCGCAAGGCGTGCAGCAGCGATGCGGCGCCGGGTTTGAGGGGAAACAGGGGCTCTGGCCCTGCGTCCCACAGGCGCCCAGCCACATCGGATTGCACCTGTTCGAACATCTGCGGACCACCCAGCAAAGCCGTGAGCATGGTGTCGGAGTCGGTGGACGCGCGCCCCACCACCTGCAGGTAGTCGGCCTCTGCCAGTGCAATGCCCCGCGCCCGTGCGGCGTCCAGCCAGGCGCGCAGGGTCACGCGCTCGGAGTCGACCAGCAGTCCGTCCATGTCGAAGATGGCGGCGGTGAAGGGCGGGCGAGGTGTCTGCATCGAAATATGATGCCTGCAAAAACCAATGCTTCAGTCCATCCGAGGGAACATGGAAACCACGACGCGATTCACGCTGGTCTGCAAGAACGATACCGATGCCGATGCACTGCATGCGGTTTTCAGCACTCCCGGTGGTGCCGGGCTTGAAGCGGCGGTCAGGGCCTTCTTCGCGGCCCGCAAGCTCACCATCCACCCCACGGACCACCTGGGCTTTGACCACTACGAGCGTTCGGGCCTGGTGATCGACGCGGCATTCACCTCGGGCTCTGCCGATGTTGGTGATTTCATCAAGCCCTTGTCCAAGGTCTGCCATGCGCTGCATGCCGAACTGGTCGATGATGAGGTCGCCCGCAAGCTTGAATATGGCTTCATCGACGGCAAGAAAAAGCCGCCCGTAGATGTCGTGGCCTTGATGAAGACCCTGGCCCCGACCGCCCAGCTCGGCCGTGTGGGAAAGATCATCGAGGCCGCCGAGCGCGAGCAGAACGACCCGACCTATGCCTTCATCCGCGCCATCGGGTTCTCCAAGAACCAGGCCACCGTGCAGGCCCTGCTGGAGAAGGGGGCCGACCCCAACAGCACATTCTCTTCCGGCTACTCCTGCCTGAACAAGGCCATCACCGACAAGCGCGTGAAGGTCGTGCAGCTCATGCTGGAGCATGGCGCCGACCCCAACCTGCCGCACAAGGGCTATCCCAACCTGTACGAGGCCTGTCGGTTCTCTGCACCCAAGATCGTGGACCTGCTGCTGCAGCACGGTGCCGACCCCGATGGGCGCGCTCAGGGCGCATCGGAAACCAGCTACCCCATCGAGATCGCCATCTACTACCACCAAGCCAAGATCGTGCAGTCGCTGCTGGACAAGGGCGCCACAACCCGCGGCCTGCCCAAGCTGGCCAATTTGCTGGAGCTCACGGCCCGCTCGTTCGACGCCATGTATGAGAACCTGGACGGCAAGCTCGCTATCCTGAAACTGCTGGTGCGCGACCCGGCGTGGAAGGCCGAACTCGTGCAACGCCGTGACCGGCTGACCGGAATGCTCCAGCAATCGTTCGCTGCCTACAAGTACCAGACGCCCAAGGACCGCAAGGACTTCGACGACATCCTGGATTTCATGGCGGCTGCTTGAAGAAATACTGCGGGCTCAGCCGCGCTGCTGCAGCGCCCGCTCGATCCGGTCACGTCGCACCGTCGTCTTGGGCACCTTGAACGGGAACCACGTGCGTACGTCCTCTTCGAGCCCGATGCCGTGCATGTAGTTGTAGATGGCCTTCTTGAGCGCGCCACCCAGCGCGTCGTGGTCCACGCCGGTGGGGTCGATGAAGGCCACGTCGTTCTTGGCAAAGTCACCGGGGGGCAGCGGCGCCAGCGTCACGCCGTATTCCTCGGGGTTCTTGCCGACGGGTGAGTGCACGGTGCAGGCAAAGCGGTGGAAGAACCCACTCTGGATGCAGCCGTTGGCGAACAGCTGGCGCACGTATTCGAGTGCGTCCACGGTGTCCTGCACGGTCTGCGTGGGAAAGCCGTACATCAGGTACGCATGCACCAGGATGCCCGCGTCGGTGAACGCCCGCGTCACGCGCGCTACCTGGTCCACCGACACGCCTTTTTTCATGAGGGTGAGCAGCCGGTCTGACGCGACTTCGAGCCCGCCCGAGATCGCAATGCAGCCGCTGTCGGCCAGCAGCTCGGCCAGGTCGGGGGTGAAGGTTTTTTCAAACCGCACATTGCCCCACCAGCTGATGCCCGCGTTGCGCGCAATCAGCTCGGTGGCCAGCGCTTTGAGCGCCTTGGGGGGCGCGGCCTCGTCCACAAAGTGAAAGCCCGTCTGTCCCGTCTCGCGCACGATCTCCTCAATGCGGTCGGCCAGCACCCCAGCACTCGCGCCCTCGTAGCGGCTGATGTAGTCCAGGCTCACGTCGCAAAAGCTGCACTTCTTCCAGTAGCAGCCGTGCGCCACGGTGAGCTTGTTCCAGCGCCCATCGCTCCACAGGCGGTGCATGGGGTTGAGCATGTCCAGCAGCGACAGATAGCGCTGAAGCGGCAGGCCGTCCCAGGTGGGTGTGCCCACCTCGGCAAAGGCGATGTCGGCTTCCATCATGTTGATGTACTGCACCGCGCCATCGCCGCCTTCTCCATCATTGCGCACAAAGGTCCGCACCAATCGCTGGCGGCTGCGCTCGCCGCGCAGGTGCTCCAGCAGCGCCAGCAGCGGGCGCTCGCCCGCGTCCAGCGTCACGTAATCAAAGAAGTCGAACACACGCGGGTCGGCCAGTTCGCGCAGCTCGGTGTTCACAAAGCCGCCGCCCAGCACGGTGGCGATGTGTGGGTAGCGCGCCTTGATGGCCTGGGCGATGCGGAACGCCGCATACACGGACCCCGGGAACGGCACGGACAGCAGCACCACGGTGGGCTGGTGCTTGGCAATCGCTTCGTGCGTAAGCTGCTCCAGCAACTCGTCCACCAGCGTGGGCGGCGCAGCGAGTGCTTGGGCCAGCGGGTCAAACGTGGGCTGGCTGCCCGCCAGCGATTCGGCATAGCGCACAAACTCAAAGCGCTCGTCCACCGCGTCGCGCAGCACATCGGCCAGGTCGTTCAGGTACAGCGTGGCCAGGTGCTTGGCCTTGTCCGTCAGGCCGAGCGCGCCAAAAGCCCAGCCCAGCGGGTCGCCGCCTTCGTCATCCACATACACATCCAGCGTGGCAAAGCGCGGGCCCTCGGGCAGGTAGTTACGGCCCACGATGCGGTGCGCCAGCGTGCTGTCGCGGCCTTGCAAGAAGGCAATGGCGGGGCCGATGGTGGCGAGGTAGCGGTCCTTTTGCGCCGCAAAACTTTGCACGGCGGGGCTCTGCTTTCTTGCGGGCAGCGCATCCACCTGGGCGGCCACCGCGCGCAGCCCTTCGGGCGAGAGCAGGCGCAGCACCAGCGCCAATGCCAGGTCTTCCTGGAACGCCGTCACCCCCCGCGAGCGCAGAAAGCCCGTGAGGTAGGCGGTGGAGGGGTATGGCGTGTTCAGCTGCGTCATCGGGGGGATGACGGAGAGGACGCGCTGGGCGGGTGAGGCGGGGGCGACGGCAGACATGGTGGAAACAGGCAATGGGGCGATGCGGTGCCGCCGCAGGGGTCGTGGAACCCCCGATTATCCCGGCCCGGCTTTATCCCTGGTGGGCGGGGGGCGCCGGGGGCACCGCAGCCGCGTGGGGTGTGCCGCAGGTCATCCCTGGTAGTTGTTCTTCACCCGCACATAGTGCTCGGCCGAATATTTCAGGTACGCAATCTCTGCATCGGTGAGCGCGCGCTGGCGCACCGCCGGGCGGCCGATGTAGAGGTACCCGCTCTCCAGCACCTTGCCGGGCGAGACCAGGCTGCCTGCGCCCAGCATCACGCGGTCTTCGATGATGGCGTCATCCATCACGATGGAGCCCATGCCGATGAGGCATTCGTTGCCGATGCGGCAGCCGTGCAGGATCACCGAGTGGCCCACCGTGACGTAGTCGCCGATGACCAGCGGCGAGCCTTCGGGCTTGCTGGCGTTGCGGTGCGACACATGGCCCATGGTCAGGTCCTGCACGTTGCTGCACACGCCCACGGTGATGCGGTTCACATCGCCGCGCAGCACGGCGTTGCACCACACCGAGCTGTCGCGGCCCAGCGTGACGTCGCCGATGACCTGGGCAGAGTCGTGGATGAAAACGCCGGTGTCCAGGACCGGGGCGGTGTCGAGGTAGGGAGCGAGGGGCATCTTGGTGTCAGGCTGCGTGGAAAGAACGGGTGAGCGTAGTGCAAATCGCTCCTCACGCCGGTTTGCTGACCAGGGTGGTGGCGTTGGTCAGCGCGCTGGGGCGCGGCGAGGGGCAGCTTTCGCAGAGGTTGCAACAGGGACTGCCGCTGCCTTGCCCGTGCTTCCAACCCGGGCTTTTTTTGCGGGGGCCTTGGCCTCCTGGGTGGGCGCGGCGTAGAACCCCAGAAACATGTCCACCGCATCCCCCACCACTTGCGCTTGCTGTGCGGCGGTCAGGGGCGGCTGGCCCATGGCCAGCTGGGGCCAGAACGCAAATGCCTTGACCATGCCCTGCAGTTGCTGCGCGGCGTAGGGAACATCCATGGTGGCGCGCAGGCGGCCATCCTGCTGGGCCGCGCGCAGCCAGCGCGGCAGGCCCTCTTCCTTGGCCGAGAGCTTGGTGGTGATGCCGCGCGCGCGCTCGGGGGTGTGCATCATGTCGGCCATGGCCACGCGGCTCAGGTCGATGAAGCTCGCGTCGTTGAGCAGGCGCATCTTTTGCGCCAGCAGCTCCAGCAGCTGGTCCCGCAGCGGGCGCGTGGGGGTGTAGGCCAGTTCGTCGGGTGACTGGCTGCGCTCCCACATCAGCAGCAGGATGGCTTCGAACAGTTCTTCCTTGCTTGGGAAGTGGTTGTACACCGTGCGTTTGGACACATCCGCGGCTGCGGCCACGCGGTCCATGCTGGTGCCGTTGAAGCCGTGTTCGCGGAACTCGCCGATGGCGGCCTGCACGATGGCATCGCGCTTGCGGTCGGTCAGGCGAGGGATGGGCTGGGAGGCGATCATGCACAAATTTTACACCGGGTAGTTTACTTTTCTAAAAAGTGAACTACACTGTGCAGTGTAATTTCTATGTCGCAGATCCGGTGTCAATCTCCATCGTCCCCCGCCGCCGTCTGCTCCCGGCACTTTGTGTCGCCTTCGTTGTACTGATTGCCATGGCCTACAGCCTCTTTTTCCGCGCCGCCCAGCCGGTGGCCGCCTATGAACAGTCGCCGCAGTTTGCGGGGGGCAAATTTCGCAACGTGGCACCCCGCCATGCGCTGGGCGCCCTCAAGACGCTGGAGGTGATGTGGCGCTTTGCCACCGGCAAGCCCGACGACTCGGTGCCGCGCCAGCCCGTGCCGGTGTACGCGGTGATGCGGTCAGACCTGCTGGCTGCGCCCGACCTGAGCCTGTGGCGCCTGGGGCACTCCACCCTGCTCTTCAAGATCAACGGCCAGTTCTGGCTGACCGACCCGGTGTTTTCCGAGCGCGCCTCGCCGTTCCAGTTCCTGGGCCCCAAGCGTTTTCACGCGCCGCCCATCACGATTGACGAGCTGCCGCCCATCACCGGCGTGGTCCTGTCGCACGACCACTACGACCACCTGGACTACGCTGCCATCCAGAAGCTTGCGCCCAAGGTGGAGCACTTCATCACGCCGCTGGGCGTGGGCGACCGGCTGATTGGCTGGGGCGTGCCGGCGGCCAAGGTGCAGCAGTTTGACTGGTGGCAGGGCACCACCATCGGCGGGCTGCAGCTGGTGGCCACGCCAGCGCAGCATTTCTCGGGCCGGGGCCTGTCGGACGGCAACAGCACGCTGTGGGCCTCGTGGGTGCTTATCGCGGGTCAAGGCGCTGACCAAGTCCGCGTCTTCTTCAGCGGCGACACGGGCTATTTCGACGGCTTCAAGGCCATCGGCGAGCGGTTTGGCCCGTTCGATCTGACGCTGATCGAAACGGGCGCCTACAACGCCGACTGGCCGGACATCCACATGCACCCCGAGGAGAGCCTGCAGGCCCATCTGGACGTGAAGGGGCGCCATCTGTTCCCCATCCACAACGGCACGTTCGACCTGTCGCTGCACCCCTGGGTGGAGCCGTTCGAGCGCATCACCGCGCTCGCAGCAGCAGCGCAGGTGCCGCTGGTGGCGCCCATCATGGGCGAGCGGCTGGACATCCGCGCGCCCGCGCTGTCCACCCACTGGTGGCGCAAGGTAGAGCCGCAGGCCGAGGCCACGGCAGTGGACCGAAGCGTGGCCCTGGCCCCGCAGCCCGGCGCGTGGTGATTTACCGCATGCGCGCCAGCCCGCCCACCACGCGCGCGGCGGCCACGATCTCGGCTTCGCTATAGCCTGCATACCCCAACAGCCAGCCACGCCGCGTGGACTGCATCGCATAGCGCGATAGTGGCGCCAGCATCACCCCGGCGGTGAGCGCCTTGCGGCTCAGGGTCTCGTCGTCACTGCCTGGGGCGGCTTCGTACAGCAGGTGCATGCCCCGGTCGCTGGGCGCCAGCTGAAGGGCCCCACCGCTCGTATCGGCCAGCGCGTCAACCAGCACCCGCTGGCGCGCCTGGTACAGCTCGCGCATCTGCCGCAGGTGGCGCAGCAGGTGGCCTTCTGCAATGAAGCGCGCCAGCACCGCCTGGGTGTCGCCCGGTGCATGCCGGTCGGTGATGGCGCGGGCCATGGCAAAGGCCTCCACCAGTGCGGGCGGCACCACCACAAAGCCCAGGCGCAGGCCGGGGTGCAGTGTCTTGCTGAAGGTGCCCACGTAGAGCACGCGTTCCGAGCCCGGCAGGCTGCACAGGGCGGGTACGCGCTGGGCAGCGCCGCCGTACTGAAACTCGCCGTCGTAGTCGTCTTCCACCACCCAGGCGTCGTGCGTGCGCGCCCATTGCAGCAGCGCCTGCCGCCGCGCCAGGCCCATGCACACGCCGGTGGGGAACTGGTGCGTGGGCGTGACCACCGCCATGCGCGCGCCGGGCCACTGGGCCGCACCCTCGTCGATGCGAAGGCCCTGCGCATCCAGCGCCACGGGCCGCGCCAGCACGCCGTGGCCCAGCAGGCTGGCGCGGATGCCTGGGTAGCCAGGGTCTTCCACCAGCACCTCATCGCCCACGTCCAGCAGCAGCCGCGCGATCAGGTCGATGCCCTGCTGCGAGCCCGAGCACACCACCACCTGCGCCGCATCGCAGCGGATGCCGCGCGAAGCCCACAGCCACAGTGCCACGGCCTGGCGCAGTTCGGGGTCGCCCGCAGGGTCCAGGTACTGCGCGCGTGCGCTGCGCTGGCCGGGGCGGGCCTGGCGCGCCAGGCGGTCCCACAGCGCAAACGGAAACGTGTCCACCTCGGGCGCGCCGATGCGGAATGCGCGTGCCGCCACATGCGGCGGGCGCCAGCGGGCAGCCGTCTCGGCAATGAGCTGCCCGCGCCGCGAGAGCCCACGGGGCGGCGCCACCAGCCCTTGCGTGGGCGGTGCGCCTGCGGCTTGCGAGACATAGGTGCCGTCGCCCACACGCGCCTCCACATACCCTTCGGCCTGCAGGCGCTGCACGGCCCACAGCACGGTGTTGCGTGACACGCCCAGGCTGGCTGCGTGCTCGCGCGACGGCGGCAGGCGCGTGCCCGCCGGCAGGCGGCCCTGTTCGATGGCGCTGCGCAGCTGCTCGTACACCTGCTGGCGCAACTGGCCCAGGCGCCCGTCCCGGGGGGCTGTGGTCTTGGGATTGGCTCCGGCAACTGGCATGAATTGGCCCCTTGGTTGTGGTGATGCAACCATAAACTGAAGAGCCATTTTAGAAATCCCGGGCTTGTGTTTCCTCCAAGGCCCGGCCACCGCAAGAAAGACCTATCCATGGCCGAGCACACCGCCACTATCACCTGGTCCCGTGGCAACGATGACTTTCTGGACAAGCGCTACCACCGCACCCACACCTGGCAGTTCGATGGCGGCGCCACCGTGGCCGCGTCGTCGTCACCCCATGTCGTGCCGCTGCCGTATTCCGACGCGGCAGCGGTGGACCCGGAAGAAGCCTATGTCGCGGCCCTGTCGAGCTGTCACATGCTGTGGTTTATGGACTTCGCCAGCCGCGCGGGCTATCGGCTCAACAGCTACGCCGACGCCGCCGTGGGCACCATGGCCAAGAACGCGCAGGGGCAGCTTGTCGTCACCCACGTGCAGTTGCGCCCCGTCACGCGCTTTGATGGGGCCCACGCGCCCAGCGCTGCCCAGCTGGACGACCTGCACCACCGCGCCCACACATCGTGCTTTCTGGCCAACTCGGTCAAGACGCAGATCGACTGCGCGCCCGTGCTCGAAGTGGATGGAGCCTGACATGACCATTGCCAACCGCCAGTTTCAAATCACCGACCCGGCCGCGCAGCAGGGACTGGTGCAGGCCCAGCCCCTGGCCACCCTGGTCGTGTCGCACGAGGGCACGCTGCACGTGAACCATGTGCCTTTGTATCTGGACCCCTCACGCGGACCGCACGGCACGCTGGTGGGCCATGTGGGGCGCGGCAACGGCGTGTGGCCGCTGCTGCCGCAAACAGCGGTGGCGGTCTTCCACGGCCCCCAGGCCTATGTGTCGCCCTCGTGGTACCCGTCCAAGGCCATCGACGGCAAGCAGGTGCCCACCTGGAACTACGCCACCGTGCACGCCCACGGCACGCTCAGCGCGGTGGACGATCCCGTGCAGTTGCGCGCCATCCTGCACATTCTGAGCGAGCGGCACGAGGCGCACCGCCCCGACCCTTGGCGCATTGACGATGCCCCGCCCGACTACATCCACAAGCTGCTGGGCGCCATCGTGGGCATCGAGCTGGCGGTGGAGCGTTGGGAAGGCGTCTGGAAGGTGAGCCAGAACCGCACCGACACCGACCGCGCGGGCGTGGTGCAGGGCCTGATGGCCGAGGGCACATCTGCAGCACAAGACATGGCCGCGCTGGTGCGGGTGGCTTGATGCATTTAGTACACGCCAGCATCAATATTGATAGCTTGTGGCGCTTGATAGATAAGCGCTAGAGCCTGTTTTGACCATATTTTTCAGGTGGCTGAAATCGTTCATCACCGTTCGGGCTGAGCCTGGCGAAGCCGTGCGCGGCGCTTCGACAGCCTCAGCGTGAACGGGTTATGGACGAATCATCCCTCCAGCAGCTCCACCCGCAGCGCCACCACTGGCCCGGCCACCGCAGGGTGGGCGGCCAGTGCGTGCACGGCGAGGTCTACCGTGGCTTGGGCCACGGCATCGGTCAGCACCAGCACCTGGGGCTCGCTGCCCGTGGGCAGCGCTTTGTCGCAGGCCAGCTCCACACGCTGCACGGGCACGTGCTGCGCCGCCAGCCAAGCACCCACGGCTTCGATCTGCTGGGCGCTGTGCACAGGCACGCGCAGGTAGTGGCGGGTGTGCACGGCTGCGCGGGGCAGCACGGCCAGTTGCTCGTCCATCGCCTGGGGGTGAAACCCCAGGTGCGGCACGCGCTGCTGTGCACGGGTGCCCTCCAGGCGCGCCACGTCCACCAGGTCGGCAATCACGGCCGATGCGGTTTGCTCGGACCCCGCACCCGCGCCGTAGAACATCGTCACGCCCGACGCATCGCCCTTGACCATCACCGCGTTCATCGAGCCGTTCACCTGCGCCAGCAAATGCGCGGCAGGCACCAGCGCAGGTTGCACGCGCAGCTCCACGCCGTCCACATCGCTCTCTTTGCGCCGCTTGGCCACGCCCAGCAGCTTGATGCGAAAGCCCAGTTGCTCGGCGCAGGCCACGTCCAGCCCCTGCAGGCGGGTGATGCCCTCCACCTGCGCATCGGCAAAGCGCACCGGCATGCCAAACGCATTGGCCGCCAGCAGCGAGATCTTGTGCGCAGCGTCGACGCCCTCGATGTCAAACGTCGGATCGGCCTCGGCATAGCCCAGCGCCTGGGCCTGCGCCAGCGCTTCGGCAAAGCCAACACCCTCATCGCGCATCTTGCTCAGGATGAAGTTGGTGGTGCCGTTGATGATGCCCGCCACCCATTCGATGCGGTTGGCCGTGAGGCCCTCGCGCAGCGCCTTCACGATGGGGATGCTCACCGCCACCGCGCCTTCATAGGCCACGGCCACGCCGTGCTGGCGGGCGGCGGCAAAGATCTCGTTGCCGTGCGTGGCCAGCAGCGCCTTGTTGGCCGTGACCACATGCTTGCCCGCGCGGATGGCGGCCAGCACCCAGTCGCGCGCAGGGCCGGTGCCGCCAGCGGCTTCCACCAGCACATCCACATCGGGGTGTGTGGCCACCTGCATGGGGTCGTTGGTCAGGGCCACATCTTTGCCCACCACGCTCATGGCGCGGGCGAGGCTGCGGGCGCAGACCACCACCAGCTTGATGTCCCGCCCTGCGCGGCCTGCGATGAGCGCCTGGTTGCGTGCCAGCACGCGAAAGGTGCCCGCGCCCACGGTGCCAATGCCGATCATGCCCACGCGCAGGGGGCGCATGGCCGCAGTGGGCGACTGCAACGACGGGGCTTCGAGGGACGGGACGGGATCGCGGTACATGGACTTCTCCGGCTAACGAACGAACAAACAAAAAAACCCAGCTGCCAGAGCTGGGTTTCGTGCATTCGTCTTGGGGGAGAAGAGAGCGATCACCAGGTGGCTGCCGAAACGGCCACCTGCGCGTGCTCAGGTGGCCGCGGTGGTAATGGTGGTAATCATTCGTGCATCCAGTGCCCGCTGTTCACCATTGGCCCGCGTGAGTGCGGGCGGCATCATGCCCATGCCTTGGAAGGCAGCGGCGCGTGCGGTGAAGGGGATGGAGGTGTACGACATGAAGGGAGCAGTGTACCGGATGCGTGCCGGGGCCCGTCAACCCGTTTCTGTGGGCCTGTGGCGCGACGGACTCACCGGTCTTCGGTGGCTGCCACGCGCACCATGCGGATCGCATCGAACGGGCAGCGCACCGCACACAGCGCGCACCCGGTGCAGCCCGGCGCATCGTGCAGGGTGGAACACTTGGGACCCCAGGGCCCCGTGCCTTGCACCTGCAGCGACAGCACATGCGGCGGGCACACCGCAATGCACCAGCCGCAGCCGGTGCAGCGCTGAGGGTCGATGGTGGGCAGTGCCTTGGGGGTGGTCGTGGTCATGTGGTGCGGTGGTGCTGGCAGTGTGCCCCTGGAGCGGGCTCCCCACAAGGAGCGCGCTACAGTGCCCCCCATGAACGCAGAACCCCACTCCACCATCACCCGCCATCTGTTGATCACCGGCCATGTGCAGGGCGTGGGCTACCGCTGGTCCATGGTGCAGGCCGCCGAACGCCTGGGCGTAAAGGGCTGGGTGCGCAACCGCCAGGATGGCCGCGTGGAGGCCTGCGCATGGGGCACCGAGCAGGCCGTGCTGGCCCTCATCGACTGGGCGCATCAGGGGCCTGTGCATGCGCGGGTGGAACGTGTGGTGGTGGGCAATGTGCCCGATGGTGGCGAGGCCCCGCAGGGGTTTGTGCAGCGAGAGACGCTGTAGCTGCGCCGCTGCTAAGCGCGCAGGCCCAGTTGCCTCAGCAACTCCATCGCGCCCGCAGGCGCTCGCTCTTTCGCGCCGTTGATGAAGTACACGAACACATCGCGCGGCCGCTCGCCGCCCGTCCAGGTGCGCACGCCATCGGCCCACTGTGCAATCGCCTCGTGCGTGTAGCCGGTGGGCACATCGGCCTGGCTGCGCATCAGCCGCAGGTAGGCAAAATCGGCCTCTGCATCTGCGATGGCGGGAAACTTTTCGGAGTCCGTGTAGACAGGCACGCAGCCGTATTGGCGGGCCAGCGCCACGAACTCTGGCGTGGCAAAACTCGGGTGGCGCACATCCAGGGCGTGGCGCAGCCGCAGGCCATCCACCTGTTGTGGCAGCAGGGCCAGAAAGGCCTCGAAGTCCCGTGGCTCAAACACCTTGGTCGGCATGAACTGCCACACGATGGGCCCGAGCTTGTGCTTGAGTACCGAGATGCCGCTCTCCACAAACCGCGTGATCGACTCGCCTGCCTGCGCCAGCACGCGCCGGTGCGTGGCAAAACGGTTGGCTTTGAGCGAGAACAGGAAACCTTCGGGCGTTTCATCCCGCCACTTGGCGAAGGTGGGCGGCTTGAAGGTGCTGTAGTACGTGCCGTTGACCTCGATGGAGGTGAGCTGGCGGCTGGCGTACTGCAGCTCCTTGCTGTGCGCGAGGCCTGCGGGGTAGAAGTTGTCGCGCCAGGGCTCGAAGGTCCAGCCGCCGATGCCGATGCCGATGCGGGGGTTGTTGCTCTGGTGGTTAGCGCTGGTTTGCATGGCGTTCCCCGTCGCGAGTTTGCGGACTGGCCACTGTAGCAGTGGCCAACAGGCTCGGTGCGAGGTGGCACTGGGCAGCCTCTGTTCAACCCCGGCGCTGCAGATCCCTTGCGCCATAGGCGCAGTAGCCCGGCTTGGGGCTCTTCTTTTGCGGGTGTAGGCGGCAGGTCTCGGGCCGCTTGTCATACACCGTGCACAGCCGCGTCTTGGGGTCGAGAAAGTTGCAGTCCCCACTCGCCCGCCGCGCCATCGTGAAGACCGCGTTCTTGTGGTTGAAGTGGTCAATCAGCCGCGCCTTCTGCAGCCGCTTGGCAATGTGGCGGATTTCTTCATGCTCGGCCTCGAACGGGTCCACCAGCTCCAGGCGCACCAGGTCAGGCAGCTGTACCTCCAGCGGCATCGTGCAGCAGTTGGCCGCGCAGGTGTCGCACAGGCCCGCGCGGTAGCGGGACCAGGTGTCCAGGCGGTCTACGTCAACGATGGCAATGGGGGAGCGCATGGGGGTGGGATTGTGCCTAATCTCGATCTGCCCAGGCGCACACGGCGCGGTGCACAGCGTCTGTGGGCACAAACTCCTGCTCCAGTCGGCCCTTGTCCTGTGCGCGCAGGTGCGCGTCCAGCGCTCTCTCCTCGGGCGTCCACGTGCCTGTAGCGGTATTGAGAGCATGCACCGGTTCGGCCACGGCCAAGCTCTGATGGACCGTGAAGGTGGCGCGGTCCATCAGCAGTGCCTGCAGGTGCGGCAAATGGCTGCGTGCCTTGGCCAGCATGTGCAAGCCCCAGGTGTCCAGGTCGCCCCAGTAGCCCACGCTGCGCGCCTGCAGCCAGGGCGCGGCCAGCCAGCCCAGGTTGAGGCCCGCGCCCAGCACGGCGACGGTGTCCGCCACGGGCTGCGGTAACTGGTGCAGGCACCGCTCGTTTTCCACCAGCAGGATGCGGCGGGCGGGCAGCGGTGCGGTCAGCAGCTCGCTGGCGCGGACGCGCAGGCCTGCGAAAGGCAGCAGGCCGGGGTACAGCGGGGCGATGAGCAGCCAGTGGTCGTCCTCCGGCAGCGCGCCCAAAAAGCCTGTCAGCCCCTGGCGGCCGGCCTCGCCGTCGAAGCGTTCGTCCAGCAAGGCGGTCAGCAAACTGGCGTGGCGCTCGAAGAACTTGCTGTCGTTGCCTTGCACGGCCAGCGCGCGCAGCGGTTTGCCTTGGGCGCAGCCAGGCTCCAATTGCAACGCCATGCGTGCGGCGGCGATGACGGCGTCCGTGGGCGTGTCGCGCCACTGCACCAGGCGGCGCACCAGCAGGCGCTGAAAGCCGGGACGCTCCACCGCCGCGATGAGGGCACCGAGCCGGGTGTAGTCGCTTTTGACCTGCGCATGCCCCGGCACCTTGAAGTGAACGATGGCCGCCACGCACTGCGAGGGTTTGGCCAGTTGCCAGTGGGTGGGCACGGCGACGGCGTCGCTGCTGCCCCGGTAGCGCCGCTCCTGCCACTGCACATTGCCCAGGCCGTGCTGCTCCACGGCGCGCCATTGCTGCAAATGGCTGCGCAGCGTGGCGGCGTCGTTCAGAAACACGGCAGTGTCAGGCTGGCCGATGGACAGGGTCAGCGGCCACGCTGTGGCGGTGCCCAGAAGCTGGCGCTCACGCCAATCGGCGCTGTTCCATTGCTGGGCCAGCCGTGCGGCCAGTGCCTGGGGTGACTTCATGCCTCGATGCCGGTAGAGGCGCTGAGTGTGCCGGGGGTGCTTGGCGCGCTGCGGCGAAATGCATCAATCTCCTCCCACCGCAGCGACGCCAGCGTGGCCTGCGCGCCGCGCCGGTGCACCACGACGGCGCTGCGCGTGTGGTTGCGCAGCAGGCGCACTTCCTTGTTGGGCGTGACGAACAGCGCGTGCAGGCCAAACTCGCGCAGCGCCTGGATGATGCGCGCGGCCACGGCTTGCGAGCTTTTGGAAAACGCCTCGTCCAGAACGATGGTGCCGAACACCGGGCGGCTGGCGCCATCGGGGCACAGCGCGTAGCTCAGCGAGGCGGTGAGCACGTAGCTGGCGATGATCTCCTTCTCGCCCCCGCTGCCGCCTTGCGATCCGGTGCGCCGCTCCAGCATCTGGCCGTTGCTGCGGTCCAGCACCAGCACAGCAAACTGCAGGCGGTAGCGGGCGTCCAGCAGCGCCTGGGCGGCCTTGCTGCGGCGGTTGCTGGCGTGGGTTTGCAGAATCTCCACGATGGCGCGCAGCGCACGGTAGTGGCTTTGCCCGCCATCGTCGCGCAGGCTCTCGGTGCGCAACTGGGCCTGGGCGCGGTTCAGCTCTTGCAGGCTTTGGTGGACCACGGCGCGGGGCTCCAGCTGCAGATAGCGGCCGGGCTGAAAGTCCACGCGTTGCAGCGTGTGGTTGAGCTGGGCAATGCGCTCTTCAATGTCCGCCACCTGCGCGGAGATGCCATTGAGCAGCGTGTCCACACCTTGCTGTGAAGTGTTGTTGAGGTATTCCTGAAACCGCTGGCGTTTGTGCGGCAGGGCTTCTTCCTCCAGCACCTGCAGGCGCTGCAGGTAGTAGGGCAGCGCATCCACCTCTTGCGCATGGTCGGCCAACGCGCCGCGGTCTTCGTGCTTGGCCTTGCCCATCTGGCGCACGATGTCGGTGTGCAGGGTGCTGAGCTTTTTGCTGGCGTCGGAGGTTTTGGCTTGTACCGCAGTGCCTGCGTCGCGCTCCTGGGCTTCGAGGTTGTCGCCATCGAGCAGAGGCAAGCGGTGCCCGGTGCTGGCCAGTTGCGCGGCAAAGTCGGTGTCGATGACGAATGTGTCGGTGCTGCGCGCTTGGTACGCGCCGTGCTGCTTCAGTGCCGCCGCCCGCAAGGTCTCGTCTTGCGTCTGTGCCGCTTGCAGATCGCGCAGTTGGCCCTCCGCAGCGCGGGTGTGGGTTTGCGCGGCCTCCCAGCGCTGCTGGGCCTGTGCGGTGTCGGAGTCGGGGTGGAGCAGCGCCTGCAGCTGCTGCTCTTTGTGCTGCAACTGCGTTTGGGCGGCGCAGGTGTCCAGGTCTTCGTACCGCAGTGCCTGGAGCCCGGCCCACAGTTGCCGCTCCTCTTGCGCGCGCCGCTGGGCTTGCAAAGTTTGGGTCTTTTTGGCCTCCAGCGCTTGATGGTCAAGCGCTAGCAGCTCCTTTTGTTGTAGCAAATGCACCAGCCGGTCACGGTTGTCAAACCCCGTCATCCAGTCCTGGTCCAGCCGCTTTTGGTCTTGTTTGTCGAAGTGGCCAGATTGGCTGGACATCAGCCCCTGCGCCGTCATGGCGTGGGGTGTGCGCTCCAGGGTTTGCACGTCGGGCACGCAGTGGCGGTCCAGGCCGTGCAGCAGTTGGCGTAGCGTGTTCAGGTGGGCCGTGGACGCTGCGGGCTTGAGGTTGAGCTTGCGTGCAAAGCCGTCGGCCAGGAAGGCCGCAGGCGTGGCATCGCGCACTTCGAGCAGGCGCACATGCAGCTTGTTGTGCCGCTGGTTCACCCACTGCAGGGCGGCGTGCATCGCTGCGTGGGGCACCAAAATGCGCAGCCGGTGGCTGCCCAGTGCGCGCTCGATGGCGCCGCGCCACGCCTGTTCGGCCTTGCGCACCTCCACCAGTTCGGCGGTGAAGGGCAGATCGCTTTCCGGCAAGTCCAGGTGGTCGGCCAGCTCGGCACGAAAGCGCTGGTGCTCCATCGGCAGGTTGGAGCCGGGGCGCTGGCGCACGGCGTCGTATTCGGCCTGGATCTCGTTCAGGCGGGTGTGGGCGTTGTGGGCCTGGGCGATGGCGCGTTCGGCGTCGGCCTGCAGCCCGGCGTCTTGGACGTCAATCTGCGCCATCGCCGCCTGGGCTTGGGCCTGGTGGCTGGCCAGGTGGTCAGCCCCTGCGTGGGCCCCCAGCCCCCGGTTGCGCGCCAGTGCCTGGTATTGCGCCAGGTTGCTCTGGACGCGCGCCAGCTCCTTGCGTGCGTGGTCAATGTTCTCGCGCAGCACGTCGATGTTGGCGCCACCGGCTTGCAGGTAGTGGCCGTGCAAGTCCTGTTCGACCTTTCGCGTGGTGTTGACACGCTCTTGCGCGGCATGCAGCGCGTCACCCCGCGCTGCCATCTGTGCCTGCAGTTGCGTGATGCGATCGCCCCACCATTGCACGCCCTGCGCGGCGAACCATTGCGGCAGTTGTTGCTGCAGCGCCTGCAAGCGCGCTAGGTGCTGGGCTTGCTGCTGCTCGCGCGCAGCCAGATCGCGCAGCGGCAGCAGTGACACATACTGCGCGTTGGCCAGCTCCAGGTCGGCGTGGATGGAAGCCAATTCGGCAAACCCATCCACCACCTTTTGTGCGTCTTCAAAGGCCGAGTGATCGTCCAGCACCAGCTCGCGAAAAATCTCGTCAATGCTGTTGAGCTGCTTGAGCCCCGCCGCGCGGTTGAGCAGCGTGAAGGCATTCGGCCCCACTTCGAAGAAGCTGTGCAGCTTGGCTAGGTATGGCGCCTTGCTGCTGAACATCTGTAGGCCGTCGCTGTCCTTGGCCAGCCGCGTCAGGGCCCGTGCGCCGCCGCTGTGCTGCTCTTCCAGCCACAGGTCCAGGCTGTGATTCTGCCCCTGCGCAAAGAACCAGCGCTTTTGCATGTCGGCGGCAGATTGGCTGCTGCCGTCAAACCACAGCAGCGCGCCGAGCCAGACCGATTCAGCCCCGCGCACCAGCCGTGCGGCGATGCCCGTGGCGCAGCGCCCGGCGCGCGCAATGTGGTCGCCGCTGTCGTTGCCCTGGCCGCTGGCGCCGCGCACGTAGCTCACCAGGTCGCGGTCGCTCTCGTGCCCGCCGGTGGAGGCCAGGTTGTAGCGCGGGCTGGCGCACAGCAGCGTCATCAGCGCATCCACCAGTGTGGTTTTGCCGCTGCCCGTGGGGCCGATGATGGCGCTGTTGCCGAGGTCAATCGCCACCTGGTGGCGGCCCGCAAAGGCGCCCCAGTTGTACAGGTGCAGCTCTTGCAGGATGAAGGAGGCGTCTGCGCTCATGGCGCGCCCTCTGCGTTACCTGCGCCGCCTGGTTCCGCCACCGCACGCAGGCGCAGCAGCAGCGTTTGCAGGTTCTCGGGGTTGAGCAGGTGCACGATCATCGGGCGGATGGTGATGCAGTCTTGCGCATCCACCTCGGTCACCATGCCGTGCGTGCGCAGGTTCTCCAGCAGCTGGCCCAGGCGCTTGCGCTCTTGCATGTCGCTGCCGGTGGCCCCAAGGTAGGTTTCGAGCTGCGGCAGCAGGCTGTCTACGGTGATGCGCACCGCCGTGCCGGTGCCGCTTTCCTGCTCGCGCTGCAAGAACTCGCGCCGCAAAAGGGCCAGCAGCAGCGATTGCTCCAGCGTCAGCCGCTGGCGCTTCATCAGCGGGTGCGTCCAGTCATCCTGCTCGCTCTCGTCGGTGTCGTCGCCCGCGTAGTCGGGCACCACGGCCAGAAAGGCCAGGCCGCGCACGTCGTCCACCACCACGCGCAGGTCCAGCGGCTCCAGCAGCGCATCGAGCAGTGTGGTTTGCGCCGCAATCAGGTGGAACAGCTTCGGCTTGGTGGCAGATTCGAGCCAGCCGTGCGCTAGCAAAAACTGTAGCGCCTGGCGCACGTTGGGCGGCGTTCTTAAAGTGTTTTGTGCCGCAATGCGGCTTTCAATCAGCGCAGGCAGCTCTTCTTTTGATAGCGATTGTTCTGCTTGCGCACCCGCACCCTGCGCGGCCATGCGGTCAAAAATATCCGGTTCCTGCGGCATCACAGCTCCCACTCTCTTTGCGCCAGTTGTGCGCCATCCAGCGCCACGCGCGGCACGGTAAAGCGCCAGTGCTGGCTGCCGTCTTCTGTGTCGATGTGCTCCTCGCCCGGCTGCAGCTCCACGCCGGCCTCGCGCGCCATGGCCAGCCACAGCGCAAAGGTCTCCAGGTCATGCTCGCCGGGGGGCAGTGCGGTGGCCAGTTCGGCCAAAGTCATCGGCTGGGCCCGCTCGGCCAAGGTTTGCAAGGTGCGCTGCACCAGCGCGTCGCGGTCCAGCCCTTCAAACGCCTGCCAGAACTCACCGTCCATCTCGCCCAGGTCGGTGTATTGGGTGGTGAGCAGCAGCGCGGCCTGATCGCCGCCGTCCAGCGACTTGGCGCGCAGGCGCTCTACCAGCGGCACGCTGCCCAGGGCCACGCCCACCGGCGGCAGCGGTGTGCTTTGGCGGCGCACAGCCTGGCGTTGCCAGTCGATGCGCAGGGCCTGCTCCAGCACGTCGTTGAGCAGCTGGCCCACGCGCTGGTTCTCGGCCAGCTGGCCGGTTTTCATGAACTGGCTGACCTCGCGCTCGCTGCGCGCGCGCACGGCCTGCACCACCTTGGCTTCTTTGATCAGCTGCTGCACCAGCAGACGCAGCGTGCTGTGCTGCAGGCCATCGAGCGCCTTGTCCGCTGCCGGGTGCTCCAGGATCTGGCGAATGCGCTGGCGCATTTCTGTCAGCTCGGTTTGGTTGGAAAGTTGCTGGTGAAAGCTGTCGAACACACGGCCCTCTTGCGTGTTGAGCAAGTTGGCATGGCCATCGAGCAACTGGTCCATCACCGCGCCCCGGTGGTGGCGGGCGCTGATGATGGCCTCGCGCAGCGCACGGTCGGCCTCGCGCCACGAATCCTCCACCCGCCGAAAGTCCGCCCGCAGGCTGACCGAGAGCGCATACACCTCCCGAATGCCTTCCACCGCTTGCTCGGGCGTCAGCTCTGCGATGCGGCCCGCTTGCACGTCGTCGAGCTGCCGCTGCAAATCGGCCATGCGGCGCTGCAGATGCTCGGTGCGGCTTTGCGGGTCGGGGTTCAGCGCGGCGGCCAGGTTGTCGATTTCGCGCTGCACTACGGCCAGACGCGAGGCGGTGGATGTCATCATCCGCCCATCCAGCTGCGCAATGAAACGCAGCGCCGTCTTGAGCGCGTCGGTCTCAAACACCCGCCCCTCGCGCTCCACCACCAGCCCGCGCCGTATCCACTCGCGCACCTCGCGCCGGGCCTGGCTCAGCGTGTCGGTGCTGTCGATTTCAAAGTCCACCTCGTTGGCATGCATCGCCAACATGTCCGCCAGCGCCTGCACTGCCGCGTCGAACGGTACTCCATCGCGCTGGTGCTCGAACAGTGCATCCAGGCAACTGAGCACCAACGGCGCCCGCCGTGAGGCTAGCAACAGCCACGCCGGGTGCTGCTGGCGGGCGGCGATGTATTTGTGGGTGCGCTGCTGGTTGAGGGTGGGCATGTGCGAAGCCGGAGATGTTCCAATGGCTTGCGCCAAGTATTCAACACTTTTCGCACGGGAGGACACACAAGATGGCAAATCACATGAGTGATGCCGAGTCGCGGGTTGCGGTACTAGTGGACTGCGACAACACGACGCCTGAAATTTTGGAATACGCGTTGCGCGTGGTCGCGCAGTTTGGGCGCGTGGTCCTGCGGCGTGGCTATGGCAACCACAGCACCCTGGCGAACAAGTGGCAGGAAGCGCTGGTGCGCTTGGCGTTTACTCCTTGCCTGCAATATCAGTACGCGGCGGGAAAGAACACTTCTGACATCGCGCTGGCACTGGATGCCGTTGAGGCGCTGTTTGATGGTCGGGCCAGCACGTTCTGCATCGTCACCAGCGACTCCGACTTTGCCTACTTGTGTCGCAAGCTTCGTGAACGCGGCGCAACGGTGCATATCGTGGGAGAAGCCAAGTCGCCCGATGCGCTGCGCAACGCGAGTGACCAGTTTTTTGAATGGACGAAACCCGCGCCGGAGGTGGAGCCCGCATCGGCTGAGTCTGCGGTGACCAAGCCCACCCACAAGGCGGAAGCCGTCAAACCCGTCCCAAAGCTGCGTCCCAGGTTCATTGTTGAGGCTGTCACCCTATTGGCAGCAGACACCGCAGAGGGCAAGGTCAGCGTGGGCGGGCTGGGCTCCTACCTGAAGCGCGCCGACCCGTCGTTTTCTCCCAAGAGCTATGGCCACTCCGGATTGCTGGACATGCTCAAGACCTACGATTTGCTCAAGGTGCAGCAGGAGACTGGCGGTCACTGGACGGCGCGACTGGCCGATAAGCCGATGGCGTGAGCTACGCCGGGCGCCATGAAAATCGAAAGTGGCGTTTTCGATTTTCATGGCGAAAAAGCCCCACCAAGTGTCTAAATTTCTTGATCGCTGGGCACTTTTCTCTGTGAGATTTCGCTAAAGCTCCGCCTTTTCCCCTGCAGCGTCGCGAACAATCTGTCCGTCGCACACATTGTTGAGCTGCACGTGCGGCAACCGGAGCATGTGAGGCCACAGCGGTTTTCGCGGCTGTTCTGGGTTCACTTTGCTCCAAGCCGCCGTAGCGCTGGCGATGGATATGCGGACTGCTGGTCAGCGCATTCGTGGCGCACTCCTGTCACTTTGATTGGGAAAAATTTACTTAATATGAATAGAATAAAGTAAATTATTGCCAAGGAACCCGCATGAGCACAAAGTCACTGATTGCCCTGGCGCTCGCCCATCAGGGCTGTAGCCAGAAGGACCTGGCACTCCGCCTTGGGGTTTCGCCCGCACAGATCAGCAAATGGAAAAACGGCGAGTACATCTCGATGGACATGCGCACAAAGCTGGTTGAGTTGGCCGGTATCGGAAGCAACGATCCCGACTTTGTGCTTTTGGCGGGGTCGGTGCGCGACGCAGAGAAATGGGCGTTGTTGCTGCGATATTTGGCCGATATGGCGGTCCAGCAGGCGGAAACGGGATATCACACCTATCGACTAGAAGAGGAGGAGGAAGCCGATCTTTTGAATTGGCACACCTTCCACGTTCTTCAGCAGATGGGCGTCGAGATTCCCAAGCCTTTCCCAACAGAGCTGGATTTTGACTATCAAAACGATGATGCGCTTGATGAGCGTCTGGATGACATGTTTTCCCAGCCACATGTCTCGCTCATCATGGCGATCTATAAGTCATACACGGATGTCTATGGGTTCTACGCGGCCTACCTCGACCATCTCATTGAAGAACTAGAGCTGTACGACTCTCCCGCATGCGACATCGAGCCTTGCCTCATGGAACTTGCTGCTTCCAAAATCGAAGAGCCTCCTGCCATGGCAACAAGGTTCAGCGGGTTTAAACGCGAAACAATCAAGGCCTATACGGAGCGACTGACTATTGTGAAAGACAAAGCGTTCCAAGCCGGGCTCCCCCTGCGAGCAGAATTGCTCGAACTTGTCTATGAAACCCATGACAGCTTAGGGGCGGAAGCAGAAGCCGAGAGCCTTGGATTCCATGAATCGCGACTGCACCCGGACATCTACATGAACGAATTGCTGGTCGGCATGCGTGTCATTCACCAAGTTCTGCCAGCGATCATGGAAAAATTAGGAATGGATACATTCGAGCTTGACCCATCGAAGCTGCGGCTTCGATGAAGTCTGCCTCCACGCCCCCGTCTCCGCGCGGGATGCCAGCTGCTTCTTAACAACTGCGTTGCGCAGCTGCAGAGCCCAGGCGTTGACAGGTAGATCCCTAGTTGGCCTATACTCGCGCGCTAAGTGGATTGGGAGTTCCTGGTCGGCGTCGCAGCCTCGGTGGTTTCACCGGGGCTTTTCGCTTTCTGGCGTGGGGAGTATCTTCAAGCCCCACCCGTCATAGCCCTCTCCCACCCGGTTCCTGCCTCCGCTGCAGAAGAATTTTCTTTTCAGCACCTCGAAGGCCCGATTAGGTTGACCGGGGCGAAGGACACTCAGCCCGACAGGTCTAGCGACCAGATCGGCGAGTTGCAGTCCCACGGAGTTCACCTTCTTATCCGCAAAGATGATGTCGAACGGCAAGGAGCGGCCGAGCCGATCAGCGCGATCACAGAAGCGTCGGAATTCCAGTTCGAGCTCGTCGTCTTCTTTCTTGCCTCGGCATTCCACAACGACATGGGTCAGCCGGTCCTGCTGCCCTTTCTCTTGCACAAACTCGAAAAGTGTCTCCAGGCAGAAGCCGAGCGCCAAGTGATACGGATTGGAGTGCAAGCCGCTGTGCTTGACCCGCAGCTGCTCCTTGTTCACTACCGAGCTGATGAGGATGAAGTTGCTCTGTTCAATCAGGCCGTGCAGCTGTTCGATGAACTGCCCTTTCGCAGCGCGATGGGCGAACTTGAAATCCCCCTTCTCCTTACGGATCTCATGCTCGTGCAACACCACAAGGTCATGGCCGAAGTGGTCAAACTTGAACTGGTGGAGCGCGGGAACCACTTTTTCGCTGTAGTGCTTCTTGTAGAAAACACAAAAGCTGAGAACAAAGACGGGATAAGCAGGGTCCAGCGTCTGCATGCCATGGTCGCCGCTTTCATCGACATAGACGATGAAATCGCTGAACTGACGAGGCGAACTAGGCGCCCCTTCGGTGGGCGCCGCATCCTGCCCTGTAAACAGCGAAAACTGCGAGCCCACCCCTACCATGGCTATCTAACTGCGTTTAAACGTCAATATTCCCCGCCCGCAGCGCATTCGTTTCAATGAAGTCCCGGCGCGGCTCGACCTCATCGCCCATCAGCATCGTGAACACCCGATCCGCCTCGATCGCGTCGTCGATCTGCACGCGCAGCAGGCGGCGCACGTTGGGGTCCATCGTGGTTTCCCACAGCTGCTCGGGGTTCATCTCGCCCAGGCCCTTGTAGCGCTGGCGGGATGTGCTGCGTTCGGCTTCGCTGATCAGCCACTTCATGGCCTGGCGGAAGTCGCCGACTTTTTCTTCCTTCTGCTTTTCGCCTTCGCCGCGCAGGGCCTTGGCCCCCTCGCCCAGCAGACCGCGGAAGGTCTCTGCGGCTTCGGCCAGGGCGGCGTAGTCGGCGCCGTGCACGAAGTCTTGCGTGATGACGCTGCTCTTGATGTTGCCGTGGTGGCGGCGGCTGATGCGCAGCAGGGGCTTGTCGGTGCGGGCGTCGAACTCGCCAGCCACTTCGGCGGGGGCGCCGGTGGTGTTCAGTTCGCGCAGCTTGGCCTGCAGGGCCACGGCGCTGGCTTCAGCGTCGGCCACGGTGTCGAGCTTCAAGCTCACGCCGTCGGCAATGGCGCGCAGGGCTTCGGCGTCCATGAAGTTGCCCAGGCGCGCAATGACGCTCTCGGCGATCTGGTGCTTGCGCGCCAGTTCGGCCAGGGTGTCGCCGGTCAGCGTTTGCGGGTTGGCACCGCCGGTGGTCACGCTGGCGTGGTTGAGCGCAATGCGCAGCAGGAAGCCGTCGAGCGCGGGGGCGTCCTTCAGGTACAGCTCTTCCTTGCCAGCTTTCACCTTGTACAGCGGTGGCTGGGCAATGTAGATGTGGCCGCGCTCGACCAGCTCGGGCATCTGGCGGTAGAAGAAGGTGAGCAGCAGGGTGCGGATGTGGGCGCCGTCGACGTCGGCGTCGGTCATGATGATGATGCGGTGGTAGCGCAGCTTGGCCACGTCGAAGTCATCGCCACCCGTGGTGCCCCCGGCCTTGCCGATGCCGGTGCCCAGGGCCGTGATCAGCGTGAGGATTTCGTTGCTGGTCAGCAGCTTTTCGTAGCGGGCCTTTTCCACGTTCAGGATCTTGCCGCGCAGCGGCAGGATGGCCTGGAACTTGCGGTCGCGGCCCTGCTTGGCAGAGCCTCCGGCGGAGTCGCCCTCGACGATGTAGATTTCGCACAGGGCGGGGTCTTTTTCCTGGCAGTCGGCCAGCTTGCCGGGCAGGCCCATGCCGTCGAGCACGCCCTTGCGGCGGGTCATTTCGCGGGCCTTGCGGGCGGCTTCGCGGGCGCGGGCGGCCTCCACGATCTTGCCGCAGATGATCTTGGCGTCGGCCGGGCGCTCCTGCAGGTAATCGGTCAGCAGCTTGCCCACGATGTCTTCGACCGGGGCGCGCACTTCGCTCGACACCAGCTTGTCCTTGGTCTGGCTGCTGAACTTGGGCTCGGGCACCTTCACGCTGAGCACGCAGCACAGGCCTTCGCGCATGTCGTCGCCGGTCACTTCGACCTTGGCCTTCTTGGCGAATTCGTTTTCTTCGATGTATTTGTTGATGACGCGGGTCATCGCGGCGCGCAGGCCGGTCAGGTGGGTGCCGCCGTCACGCTGGGGGATGTTGTTGGTGAAGCACAGCACCTGTTCGCTGTAGGCGCTGTTCCACTGCATGGCCACTTCCACGCCAATGTGCGTGCCGGGGATGCCGCCATACGTCTCGGCCGGGCGTTCACCGGCTGCGTAGAACGAGGTGGGGTGCAGGACGGTCTTGCCCTTGTTGATGAACTCCACAAAGCCGCGCACGCCACCAGCGCCCGAGAAGTCGTCTTCTTTGCCGCTGCGCTCGTCCTTCAGGCGAATGCGCACGCCGTTGTTCAAGAACGAGAGTTCGCGCAGGCGCTTGGCCAGGATCTCGTAGTGGAACTCGTTGTTCTCTTTGAAGATTTCGGTGTCGGGCAAGAAGTGCACTTCGGTGCCGCGCTTGTCGGTGTCGTCCAGCACCTGCATGGGCGAGACTTCCACGCCGTCCACCGTCTGCACGATGCGGTTCTGCACAAAGCCCTTGCTGAACTCCAGCGCGTGCACCTTGCCTTCGCGGCGCACGGTCAAGCGCAGCATCTTGCTGAGCGCGTTCACGCAGCTCACGCCCACGCCGTGCAGGCCGCCCGAGACCTTGTAGCTGTTCTGGTTGAACTTGCCGCCCGCGTGCAGTTCGGTCAGTGCGATCTCGGCGGCCGAGCGCTTGGGCTCGTGCTTGTCGTCCATCTTCACGCCGGTCGGAATGCCCCGGCCGTTGTCGGTGACGCTGATGGAGTTGTCGGAATGGATGGTGACGACGATGTCGTCGCAATGGCCGGCCAGGGCTTCGTCGATGGAGTTGTCGACCACCTCGAACACCAGGTGGTGCAGGCCGGTGCCGTCGCTGGTATCGCCGATGTACATGCCGGGGCGCTTGCGCACGGCTTCCAGGCCTTCGAGGATGGTGATGGCGCCTTCGCCGTAGCTTTCGCTGGCCCCGGCCTGGTTGGTGTCGATCTTGGCGAGGGTGGGCTCAACATGGCCGGAGACGCCGGTGTCTTCGGGCTCGGAGGGAATGTTGTCAACGGTCATGGTGGGCCTTGGGATCCGTGGAAACCGGGGTTTCCAATGTGTCAATATGGGTCAAATTGGGCTCTAGCGCTTATCCAGTAAGCGCTAGCAGCTATCAAAACGGTAGTCGTCGTGGTCAGGCTGTGCAGCAGGGCGGGGGCCGCCTCAAATGCGCATTGGCATGACCACGTACTTGAAGCTGTCGTTCTCGGGGATGGTCAGCAGCGCAGAGCTGTTGCCGTCCGAAAGCTCCACCTTCACCATGTCCTGGCCCATGTTGGCCAGGGCGTCGATGAGGTAGGTCACGTTAAAGCCGATCTCGATGGTGTCGCCACCGTAGTCGATGTCGAGCTCGTCCACGGCCTCTTCCTGCTCGGCGTTGTTCGACGCCACACGCAGGGTGCCGGGCTCCAGGTTCAGGCGCACCCCCTTGAACTTGTCGCTGGTCATGATGGCCGTGCGCTGCAGGCTGGCCAGCAGCGGGGCGCGGCCCAGGGTGATGCTGTTCTTGTGGTTCTTGGGGATCACGCGGTTGTAGTCGGGGAACTTGCCCTCGACCAGCTTGGTGACGAACTCCATGCCGCCAAAGGTGAACTTGGCCTGGTTGTTGGCAAACTGCATCTCGATGTGGGGCTGGTTCTCGCCGCCCGCATCGCTGAGCAAACGCTGCAACTCGATCACGGTCTTGCGCGGCAGGATGACTTCCTGCTTGGGCACTTCCACATCCAGCGTGGCGCTGGCAAAGGCCAGACGGTGGCCGTCGGTGGCGACCAGGCTCAGGGTCTTGCCCTCGGCCACGAACAGGATGCCGTTCAGGTAGTAGCGGATGTCCTGCACCGCCATCGCAAACGACACCTGGCCCAGCAGGTCTTTCAGCGTCTTTTGGGGCACGGCGAACACGGGGCCGAAGGCGGCAGACTCTTGCACCAGCGGGAAGTCTTCTGCGGGCAGGCTTTGCAGCGTGAAGCGGCTCTTGCCGCCTTTCAGGATGAGCTTGGACTGGGCCGATTCGAGGCTCACGGTCTGGTCGCCGGGCATGGTGCGCAGGATGTCAATGAGCTTGCGCGCGCCCACGGTGGTGGTGAAGTCGCCGGTGTCGCCGCCCAGCTCAGCCGTGGTGCGGATCTGGATTTCGAGGTCGCTGGTCGTCAGCTGCAGGGCATTGCCCGTCTTGCGGATCAGCACATTGGCCAGGATGGGCAGCGTGTGGCGGCGCTCCACGATGCCAGCCACGGATTGCAGAACCGCGAGAACCTTGTCTTGTGTTGCCTTCAGGACGATCATGTCTTCAACCTCTTGTGGTTTTTGGGACGGTGCGTGGACAGCGGCACAGGTCGTGCCTCCCCCTGCTGTATAACCCGCCATTTTGCCCGTTTACCGGGCGGGTTCTTTTCGGGGTCTCTCCCACCGGTTGTCAGCCTTTCAGGGTCTGTTCCAGCACATGCAACTGCTGGTTCAACTCGGTCAGCTGCTGGCGCTCGCCCGAAATCTTGCGCACTGCATGCAAAACGGTGGTGTGGTCGCGCCCGCCAAACAATTCTCCGATCTCGGGAAGACTCTTTTGCGTCAGTTCCTTGGCCAGGTACATCGCAATCTGGCGCGGCCGGGCAATGCTGGCCGGGCGCTTCTTGCTGTACATGTCGGCGACCTTGATCTTGTAGTAGTCGGCCACCGTTTTCTGGATGTTTTCCACAGAAATCTGCCGGTTCTGGATCGACAGCAGATCGCGCAGCGCCTCGCGTGCCAGCTGGATCGAAATTTCCTTCTGGTTGAAGCGCGAATACGCCAGGATCTTGCGCAGCGCGCCTTCGAGCTCGCGCACGTTGGAGCGCACGTTCTTGGCCACGAAAAAGGCCACTTCTTCGGGCATCTCGGTGCCTTCGACGCGCGCCTTGTTGATCAGAATCGCCACGCGCATCTCCAGTTCGGGTGGCTCGATGGCCACCGTCAGGCCCGAATCAAAACGCGACACCAGCCGCTCGTGGATGTTGGCCAGGCCTTTCGGATACGTGTCCGAGGTCATCACGATGTGAGACTTCTTGGCCAGCAGGGCTTCGAACGCGTTGAAGAATTCTTCCTGCGTGCGGTCCTTGTTGGCGAAGAACTGCACGTCGTCGATCAGCAGCAGGTCGAGCGAGTGGTAACGCTCCTTGAACTCGTCAAAGGTGCGCCGCTGGTAGGCCTTAACCACATCCGACACAAACTGCTCGGCATGGATGTAGAGAACTTTGGCGTCGGGCTTGTCCTGCAGCAGGCGGTTGCCCACAGCGTGCACCAGGTGGGTCTTGCCCAAGCCCACGCCGCCGTAGATGAACAGCGGGTTGTACAGGTGGCCGGGCATGCCCGCCACGTGCATGGCGGCCGAGCGCGCCATGCGGTTGGCCGTGCCTTCCACCAGCGTCTCAAATGTGAGGCCTGCATTGAGCCGGTTGCGGAAGGCGCCCGCTGAGGCTTCATCGCTGTGACTCGATGGCGGTTCGGACTGGGTTGCGGTGTTCGATGGTTCAGACGCTGCGGGGCGTGCGTAAGTGCGTACAACGGATTCCCGCTGAGCGAGCGCTAACTCCAGGGTGACGGGCTGGCCATACAGGCCTTCGAGCAATGCGGCGATGCGGCCCGCATACTGCGCCCGGATCCAGTCGAGCTTGAACCGGTTGCCCACCAGCACGGTGACCTTGGAGAAGTCTTCGGCCACCTGGGCAATCAGGGGCTTGATCCAAGTGTTGAACTGCTGCTCGGGCAGGTCTTGCGCCAGTTGCTCTACGCAGGCTTGCCACAGGCCCTGGCCGGCATCTGCACCGGGTGAATGTTGGGGGCTGCGGGAGGGTTCCTCGATCATTTCAGGGGGATTCTTGTTGTGGATAGGAGGAACGGGGCTGGGCGGCGGATTGTAGCTTGTCAAATAGTTATCCACAATTTGAAAACTGCGGTGGTCAGAGGTGTTGAGAGTCGTTCAGGGGGCGCTGTGGTGCTGGCGTGTACCCATTGAAAACCGCAGCTGTAGTTGCCGTGAACCCGGGATAAAACACGCCGACATGTGATCCGAAGATAGGCCTGCCAGCCAAAAGGCATTGCCAGCAGCTGGCTAGCCTGCGATAATCTCGGGTTTCCCTGAATGTGTTCAGGGTGATTTGACCCGGCGCGCCGTTATTTCTGCCCCGTGGATCTGCCGCCAAAGCCCTGTTGTACAGGGCGTGGCTGCGCAGATTGCAGGGGGTTCAAGAGCAGCAGTCCGGAACTGAACCTCAAGGAATAGCACCATGAAACGTACTTATCAGCCCTCCAAGACGCGCCGCGCGCGCACCCACGGTTTCCTCGTCCGCATGAAGACCCGCGGCGGCCGTGCCGTTATCAACGCACGCCGCGCCAAGGGCCGCAAGCGCCTGGCCGTCTAAGGCCGCTACGGTCTACGGCCTGCTCCCCGCCTGTTCCCGGCTTGTACTGCCAGGTTCCAAACGGGGCGCTTGCATGCACAGGCTGAAAACCCGTCCGCAGTTCCAGGCCACCATGGCGGGGGGCACTGTCTCCCGTACAGCGCATTTTGTGCTGCACCGTCTGGTGCTGGATGCTGAGGGTGCTGCGGCTGACCGCCAAGCCAGTGCTGCTTTACCCACAGGGCCCGGCTCCTTGCCACAACAGCAAGGGCCGCAGGCCCTGTTTGCCGTGCAGGGCGTCTGGCTGGGTGCCATGGTGCCCAAGCGCTGGGCGCGCCGCGCCGTGACGCGCAACACCATCAAGCGACAGATCTACACCGTGGGCGCCACGTTTGAAGCGCGGCTCCCGCAGGCCGCCCATGTGGTGCGTCTGCGCACGGCGTTTGACCGCAAGCAGTTCGTGAGCGCTACGTCCGACCAGCTCAAGCAGGCGGTGCGGGCAGAGCTGCTGCAGCTGTTTGGCTACGCCGCACGTCGTGCAGGTGGGGCCGGTGCTGCTTCCCCCGCGCAGCAACAAGGCGGTGTTGCAGAGCCGGTGGTGCCATGCTGATGCAGCGCCTCTTGATCGGTGTCGTCAAGGGCTACCGGCTGTTCCTGAGCCCTTGGCTGGGTTCGTCGTGCCGGTTTGAACCGACCTGCTCGGCCTATTCGCTGCAGGCGCTGGAGCAGCATGGCGCTGCGGCGGGCAGCTATCTCACGGTGCGCAGGCTGGTACGCTGCCACCCCTGGTGTGACGGGGGCCATGACCCGGTCCCGCAACAATTGCCGCGCAGCATGCGGCTTTTCTCGCGGCTTCATCCTTCCAACACCCAACCATCCTCACCAAAGAAGTCTTCATGAACGACATTCGCCGCACCATCCTGTGGGTGATTTTTGGCTTTTCCATGGTTCTGCTGTGGGACAAGTGGCAGCTGCACAACGGCAACAAGGCCACCTTTTTCCCCACCACGCCCGCCGTGACGGCACCCGCCGCTGCTGGCGCTGCGTCGGGCGCGACCGGGGCTGCCAGCGTGCCTTCCACGAGTGCACCCGTGGCCGCTGCAGCGACGGGGGCCTCCGCCGTGCCGGGCCAGCCAGCGGCTGCTGCGGCAGCACCTGCCCCCCGCGAGCGCATCGAAGTCAAGACCGACCTGTATCGCCTGGTGTTTGACAGCGAAGGCGGCTCGCTCACGCATGCCGAGCTGCTCAAGCACGCCGACATGGCCGACAAGGCCCGCAATTTCCTGTTGCTGGACGAAAGCGCCCAGCGCGTTTATGTGGCGCAAACCGGCCTGATCGGTGGCACGTTCCCCACCCACAAGACTGCCATGACCGTGGTGCCCGGCCCGCGTGAACTCAAGGACGGTGAAGATGAAATCAGCGTTCGCTTCGAATCGCCTGCACAGGGCGGCGTGAAGCTGGTCAAGACCTGGACCATCAAGCGTGGCGCCTATGACATCGCTGTCAAGCACGACATCGTCAATACGGGCAGCGCGGCGGTGTCGCCCCAGCTGTACCTGCAATTGGTGCGCGATGGCAACAAGCCTCCCGGAGAGTCGTCGTTCTACTCCACCTTCACCGGCCCGGCCGTCTACACCGACGCCAAGAAGTACCAGAAGATCGAGTTCAAGGACATCGACAACGGCAAGATCGACATCCCCAAGGACTCGCCCAACGGCTACGTTGCCATGGTGCAGCATTACTTTGCCACAGCATGGCTGCTGGCCGACGGTGTGCAGCGCGAGCCCTTCACCCGCAAGGTGGACACCAACCTGTACTCCGTGGGCATGCTCACGTCGCTGGGCAGCATCGAACCCGGTGCGAGCAAGACCATCGATGCGCGCCTGTTCGCTGGCCCGCAGGTCGAAACGATGATGGAAAAGCTGTACCCCGGCCTGGAGCTGGTCAAGGACTATGGCTGGCTCACCATCCTGTCCAAGCCGCTGTACTGGCTGCTGGACCAGCTGCACAAGCTGCTGAACAACTGGGGCTGGTCCATCGTCGCCCTGGTGCTGTTGCTCAAGATCGCGTTCTACTGGCTCAACGCCAAGGCCTACGCCAGCATGGCCAAGATGAAGGCCATCAACCCCAAGATCATGGAGATGCGCGAGCGCCTGAAGGACAAGCCGCAGCAGATGCAGCAGGAGATGATGCGCATCTACCGCGAGGAGAAGGTCAACCCGATGGGCGGCTGCTTCCCTATCATGATCCAGATCCCTGTGTTCATTGCGCTGTACTGGGTGCTGCTGTCCAGCGTGGAAATGCGCAACGCGCCCTGGATCGGCTGGATCAACGACCTCTCCACGCCTGACCCGTTCTTCATCCTGCCCTTGCTGATGACGGCCAGCTCGCTGCTGCAGACCGCCCTGAACCCCGCGCCGCCAGACCCGATGCAGGCCAAGATGATGTGGTTCATGCCGCTGATCTTCAGCGTGATGTTCTTCTTCTTCCCGGCCGGCCTGGTGCTGTACTGGCTGACCAACAACATCCTGTCGATTGCGCAGCAGTGGCTCATCAACACCCGCATGGGCGTTCCACCGCAATTTAACTTGCCGAAGTTCAAGTGATGCCGCAGCGGCAACGCTGACATCAATGAACTGACTCCCGAAAGGCCGCGCAAGCGGCCTTTTTCTTGCCCATCCACCCTGTACAGTCGCCACCATGCTTGCCCGCCACCAAGACCCCATCGTCGCCATTGCCACCGCCCCGGGGCGTGGGGCCGTTGGCATCGTGCGCGTGTCAGGGCGCGGGTTGGATGCGCTGGTGCAGGCGGTTTGCGGGCGCACCCTCAAGCCCCGCGAGGCCACCTACCTGCCCTTTCGCGATGCGCAGGGCCAGGCCATCGACCAGGGGCTGGCGCTGTACTTTCCCGGCCCGCACAGCTACACCGGCGAAGACGTGCTGGAGCTGCAGGCCCACGGCGGCCCGGTGGTGCTGCAACTGCTGCTGGCGCGCTGCCTGGAGGCGGGTGCCGCCACCGACCCCGCTACCGGCCAGCCCAATCTGCGCGGCTTGCGCGTCGCCCAGCCGGGCGAGTTCACCGAGCGTGCCTTTCTGAACGACAAGATCGACCTGGCCCAGGCCGAGGCGATTGCCGACCTGATCGACGCCAGCACCGAGGCGGCTGCCCGCAGCGCCAGCCGCTCGCTGACCGGGGCTTTTTCGGCCGAGATCCATGGCCTGCGTGATGCCCTCATCCACCTGCGCATGCTGGTGGAGGCCACGCTGGACTTCCCTGAGGAAGAAATCGACTTCCTGCGCAAAGCAGACGCGCACGGACAGCTATCGAATTTGCAGCAAACATTGGCTTCGGTGATGCAGCGGGCGCGCCAGGGCGCGCTGCTGCGCGAAGGCATCAAGGTGGTGATCGCAGGCCAGCCCAATGCCGGTAAAAGCTCGTTGCTCAACGCGCTGGCAGGGGCCGAACTGGCCATCGTCACCCCCATTGCAGGCACCACCCGCGACAAGGTGCAGCAGACCATCCAGATCGAAGGTGTGCCCCTGCACATCATCGACACCGCCGGCCTGCGCGACAGCGAGGACGAGGTGGAGCGCATCGGCATCGCCCGCGCCTGGGACGAGATTGCCGGTGCCGACGCGGTGCTGTTCCTGCATGACCTGGAGCGTGCGGATGCTCCTGAATACATAGCTGGTGACGCCGATATAGCAAGCGCCATGGCCCAAAAAATGCCCAAGAGCATTCCCGTGATTGACGTCTGGAACAAGCTCGACCGGGCGCCAGGGGCGGTTGCTGCGGCGGGTGAAAACGCCCGGCCTGGCGTGCACCTGTCTGCCAGGACGGGCGAGGGGCTGGATGGCCTGCGGCGCCTGCTTCTGGAAGTAGCCGGCTGGCAGTCCGCGCCGGAAGGCCTCTACATTGCCCGCGCCCGGCATGTGGAGGCACTGCAGGCCGTGGGGGCTCACCTGCAGGAGGCGGCCGATCAACTGCAGGCTCAGGGGCCGGCGCTCGACCTACTGGCCGAAGAGCTGCGCTTGGCCCAGAACGCCCTCAGCTCCATCACCGGCGAGTTCAGCTCGGACGACCTGCTGGGCGTCATTTTTTCCAGTTTTTGTATTGGCAAATAGGCCCGCAGAAGGGCGGCTGTTCGTGCAGTTTGAACGGGCTGGCCTCCGACCAGGGCGCACAGGCCGCCGCCTGTCGCTTATGTTGTAAATGGACGTAAACAGCGCTTGTGCGCAATCTGTAACAAGGGTACTTTCGGCAAACCATGAATGTTCCCACGCCTGTTGTTTCCAAGGTAGACCTGCAAGGTCTGATCGATGCCATCGCACAGGCCAGTGCCGACGACAGCATGACCAACCCGCTGACCCAGGCTCAGTGGGACATCCTCTCGTCTTACCTTCTGCCCGTGGTCATGCCCGCCGGACAGGTGTTGTTCACCCAGGGCGCTACAGACCGCACCTTGTACCTGGTGGAAAGCGGCAGCCTGAGCGTGCACTACCAGGACGAAAAAGAGCGCTTGCGTCTGGCCATCGTCGGGGCGGGCTCCGTGGTGGGCGAAGGTGCGTTTTTCTCGCACCGCTCCCGCAGCGCCACCGTGCAGGCCAGTGCGCCCTGCAAGCTGTGGAGCCTGACCGCCATCCGTTTCACCGAACTTTCCATCCGCCAGCCTGCCATTGCGCTGGGTCTGGTGATGGCCGCTGGTGCGGTACTGGCTAAGCGGCTGGGCAATCGCCGCCGCCGCGTTGCGGCCACCTGACAGACCACCGATGCGGTGGTGGCCTGCGGGCTTTTGCGGGGCAAGAATGGGTGTACAGCAAGTTACACTCAATTTGGATTTTTCTGGCGCCGTCCCGTAGAAAGCAAGCCATGTCTCTGTTCAGTTGGTTTAGCCGCAAACCTGCTCCCCCCAAGCCCCGGCCCATGGCCGAACCGTCTGGCCTGTTGAATGCCGATGCCACGGTACCGCTCTCGCCAGGCCGCCAGGGCAAACCGCTGGTGGAGCCCCTGCCTCCCGAGCACGCAGCCAACCGCAAGAACGAACGCATGGAGCGCCGCGAGCTGCTCTACACGGTGGTCCGCGACGCGATGGTGCGGGCCGGTGTGCTGTCGGCCAGCTACAAGTTCAAGGTGCTGTCGCTGGACCAGCGGGGGCGCCAGTTTCTGGTCATGATGGACCTGGCGCGTGAATACGGTGGAGAAACTGTGCGCCTGTCCGAAATCGAGGCGCTGATTGCCCAGACGGCCAAAACCCGCTACGACATCCTGGTAACCGCCGTGTACTGGCGCATCAATGACCACGTGGCAGTGGGTATCCCCCAGAAGGGGGTTGCGCCCCAGGGGGCTTCCCTGCAGGCAGCGCCGCCGCTGGCCCGGCGGCCGGTTCCGGTGGCCACAGCACCCGCTCCGGTGGTGGCCACCCCTGCCCGCCCGGTGGCGCCCGTGCCGACAGCCGCCGCCACGGCCCCCGCGCCGCTGCGCCCTCCCCTGGCTGCTCCGGCGGTTGCGCCTGCTGCAGCGCCCACTGCGCCCGCCGCCGCACCACGCCCAGCACCACGGTACGAACCCATCGAGGCGGACGAAGTGGCGGCGTTCAAGCGCGCCCTGGCCTCGGCGGCAGGCACCACCGCCGCAGTGCCTCTGGCTGCGGCCAAGCCCGGTGTGCCTGTGCGTTCGGGGCCTTTGCTGCCACCTTCGCAGCCCACGGGGTTTGAAGACACCGAAATGCCCGGGTCCGATGGCCCCGCGCCGGACCTGAGCAGCACCCAGTACGGCGAGCTGAACTGACCCTGCGGGCCGCAGCTCGTCAGACTCTGGGGGGCCGTGATCAGTGGCCCTCGAAGTCCACCAGCGTGTACAGCGGCAGGCCGGATTCGCGCAGCCGTTTGGAGCCTCCCAGCTCAGGCAGGTCCACGATGGCGGCGCCCTCGGTCACCGTCGCGCCCAGTTTCTCCAGCAGCTTGCGGCCCGCCATCATCGTGCCGCCCGTGGCAATGAGGTCATCGATCAGCAGCACGCGGTCGCCCGCCTTTACGGCGTCGGTGTGCAGCTCCACCGTGGCGCTGCCGTATTCAAGTTCATAGGTTTCCTCCACCGTGGTGAAGGGCAGCTTGCCCTTCTTGCGGATGGGCACAAAGCCCACGTTGAGTTCATAGGCCACCACGGCACCCAGGATGAAGCCGCGTGCATCCAGCCCGGCCACCACATCCGGGCGCAGCGCCTTGTCCATGTAGCGGTGCACAAAGGCGTCGATCAGCACGCGGAACACCTTGGGGTCCTGCAGCAGCGGGGTGATGTCCCGGAACTGCACACCGGGCGCGGGCCAGTCGGGTACGGTGCGGATGTGCTGGCGGAGGTATTCGTTGACGCTAAGTGGCTGCATGGGGTCGAGGGGGTAAAGAAAGGCTGCACGCGCAAACGTGCGCAGGCCAAAGGCCGTTGTGGGGCAAAGTGTATCCAGCTGGGGGTGGGTGCCCTGGGGGTGTGCCCGGAGCGCTGCAAGCCCCCATAATGTTTCCGTGCTGTTACACCCTTGGTAACGCCCCCCGTTGGACCACTCCACAACGCCGATCGGCCATGCCCATCTCCATCCTGCTGATCGAAAGCGATCATCACCACGCGCAGGCGGTGGTGGATGCGCTCGCAGACCCCTGGTCCGGCTGGCGGGTGGATGTGGCTCAGTCGCTGGCGCAGGCCCGGGACCACCTGGAGCACAGCAGGCCGGACATTGTGCTGGCGGCGCAGCGCAGCGTCGATGGCTCGGCCTTTGACCTGCTGCGGCTGCTCGATGGCGTCCCGGCCATGATCATCGTGCGCAAGGGCGCCGAGACCCATGCGGCCCAGGCCCTGCGCCACGGCTTTGATGACTATGCTGTGCAGGACCCTGCGCTGGACTACCTGCTGACCCTGCCCGCGCAGATCGATGCGGTGCTGGAGCGCAGTTCCAGCGCCCGTGCCCGGCTGGTGGCAGAGGCCATGCTGACGCGCCAGCACCGGTTGCTGCAGGCGATATCGCTCGCGCAGGCCATGTTCATCGCCAGTTCGGGCCCGCGCGCCGCGTTCGAGGCCCTGCTCAAGGAGCTGATGTCGCTCACGCAAAGTGCCTTTGGCCTGGTGGGCCAGGTACAACGTGCCGCCGACGGGCATCCCTTCCTGCGGGTGCATGCGATGACGGACATCAGTTGGGACGAGGCCTCCCATGCCCTCTATGCCCAGCACGCAGAAGAAGGCATGGTGTTCGACAACCTGCAGTCCCTGGTGGGCGCGGCGCTGGTGTCGGGCGAGCCGGTGCTCACCAACGATGCAGGCCACGACACGCGCAGCGCGGGCACGCCCCCGGGCCATCCCCCGCTGCACACCTACCTGGGGCTGCCCATCCATGCGGCGGGCGAACTGGTGGCCATGGTGGGCCTGGCCAATCGGCCCGAGGGGTATTCGGCGGCAGACGTGCAGTTTCTCCAGCCCCTGCTCAACACCGTGGGCCAGCTGGAAATGGCCCGCCGAGCCGAGCTGGCGCGCAGCGCGGTTGAGGTGGAACTCGCGCGCACCAGCGCGTTGCTGGCCGAGAAGACGCGCGCCCTCGAAGGCACGCTGGCCAGCGTGTCGCAAGGCATTACCAACGTGGATGCGGAGGGACGTATCCGCGTCTACAACCGGCGCTATCTGGAGTTGCTCGACCTGCCCGAATCCCTGCTGGCCGCCCAGCCCAAAGTCGAGGACGTGGTGCGGTTTCAGACCGAACGGGGCGATTTCGGCAACGGATTTGAGCTGATAGAACCCACGGCGCGCAACTATGTGGCGTCGGAATATGCGGCCCACGGTGGCAAGCTCACCATGCCGGACACCTATGTGCGGCGCACCCACAACGGCCGCTACATCGAAGTGCGCACCCGGGCCCTGGAGCCAGGGGGGCGCGTGCGCACCTTCACGGACGTGACCGACTACCTGAGCACCCTGGAGGCCTTGCGCCTGAGCGAATCGCGCTGGCGCAGCCTCACCCACCTGTCCTCCGACTGGTATTGGGAGCAGGATGCGCAGTTCCGCTTTGTGCGCCTGGACGGCAACCCCTACAACGATGCCGGTGTACCCGACGAGATGCACTACGGGCGCACGCGCTGGGAGCTGCCCAATACCTTTGTGAGCGAGGGCCAATGGCGGGAGCACCGCAGGCAACTGGAGGCGCACGAGGTGTTCCACGACTTTGAAATGCAACGTCTGACCGAAGACGGAAAGCCCGTTTGGGTCTCCATCAGCGGGGAGCCCATCTTTGATGGTGCCGGCCAGTTCACGGGCTACCGGGGCGTGGCGCGCGACATCACCGAACGCAAGCTGGCCGAGGCCGAGATCCAGCGCCTGGCCTTCTATGACGAACTCACAGGCCTGCCCAACCGGCGGCTGCTCATGGACCGGCTGGACCGCGCGGCCAACGCGTGTGCGCGGGAGGGATGCCACGGGGCCTTGCTGTTCCTGGACCTCGACAACTTCAAGGGCATCAACGACACCATGGGCCACGAGTGGGGAGACCGGCTGCTCGTGCAGGTGGGCGGGCGCATCGGCGCGTGCGTGCGCGCCACCGACACGGTGGCGCGTTTGGGTGGCGACGAGTTCGTGGTGGTGCTGCAGGGCCTCCACGCCGAGGTGGACGTTGCGGCCGCCGAAGCCGAGGCCGTGGCGCAAAAGGTGCTGGCGGCGCTGAACGAGCCCTACGTGGTGCAAAACAGCGAAGTGCACAGCACGCCCAGCATTGGCATTGCCCTTTTTCGCGGTGTGCAGCTGCCCGTGCAGGAGCTGCTCCAGCGCGCCGATCTGGCCATGTACCAGGCCAAGGCGCAGGGTCGCAACACGCTGTGTTTCTTTGATCCTGCCATGCAGGCGGCGGCGTCTGCGAGGTCGGCGCTGGAAGGCGACATGCGGCAGGGCATTCTGCGCAACGAGTTCCTGCTGCATTACCAGCCGGTGGTGGACGAGGCCGGCAAGGTGCTGGGGGCCGAGGCGCTGGTGCGCTGGAACCACCCGCAGCGCGGCATGGTGCCTCCCGGCGACTTCATCCCCCTGGCAGAGCAGACCGGACTGATCCTGGCACTAGGGCGCCAGGTGCTGACCATGGCCTGCCGTCAGCTGGCGCTCTGGGCAACAGCGCCGCGCACTGCGGATTGGACCGTGGCCGTGAACGTGAGCGCGCAGGAGTTTCGCCAACCCGGCTTTGCCGACGAAGTGCTCAGCGTGCTGCTCGATTGCGGGGCGGACCCGGCGCACCTCAAGCTCGAACTGACCGAAAGCCTGCTGCTGCATGACGTGGAAGACAGCATCCTCAAGATGCAGGCGCTGCGCACGCTCGGCGTGGGCTTCTCGCTGGACGACTTTGGCACGGGCTATTCGAGCCTGAGCTACCTCAAGCGCCTGCCACTGGACCAGCTCAAGATCGACCAGAGCTTTGTGCGCGACGTGCTCACCGACCCCAACGACGCCACCATCGCCTGCACCATCATCACCCTGGCCCACAGCCTGGGCCTGGACGTGGTGGCCGAAGGGGTGGAAACCGAAGGGCAGCGCGCGTTCCTGTTGCGCAACGGTTGCCAGCAGTTCCAGGGCTACCTGTTCGGGCGGCCCGGGCCCGCCGAGCTTTTGTAGTTTGCTATTAAATGGATAGCTATTGACGCTTGATAGATAAGCGCTAGAGCCATATTTAATTCAAATTTTGGAGCCAGCCTCAGCCACTGGCACGCACTAGGCGAGAGAAGCCAAGCAAGGGCCGCCCCGCAGCGAGGGCATCGTCCCCCTTCCCGGAGCGCGTAGCGCGTAGAGAGAAGGGTGAAGGCACGCAGTGCCTCAGGGGGATGTACCCTGCCTTTACCCCCGCAGCAACTTGTCCTCCGCCAGCGCCAGCGCCGCCGGGTGCCCTGAGAGCACCAGCGTGTCGCCTTCGGCCAGCTGTGCGTCGTCCTCCGCTGCGCTGATGTGGCCGTTGCCACGCCGCAGGTTCACCACCCGCACGCCCATGGCGGGCAGAGCCAGCTGGCCCAGGCTGCGGCCCAGGGCTGTGGAGCCGGGCGGCAGGTTGATGGTGGACAGGCGCTCTTGGTCGCGCTCGTTGGCCGTGTCGTCGTCGGCGCCGTGGAAGTAGCCGCGCAGCAGGTTGTAGCGCGCATCGCGCTGGTCCTGCACCAGGCGCAGCACGCGGCGCATGGGTACGCCCACCAGGGCCAGCGCGTGGCTGGCGAGCATGAGCGAGCCTTCGATGGCCTCGGGCACGACCTCGGTGGCGCCCGCCTCTTGCAGCTTGTCCAGGTGCAGGTCGTCCTGCGTGCGCACCACCACGGGCACCTGTGGTGCGTGCGAGCGCGCATTGGCCAGCACCTTCAGGGCGGCCGGCACGTCGATGTAGGTGATCGCCACCGCGCTGGCACGCACCAGGCCAGCGGCCATCAGCGCCTGCAGGCGGGTGGCGTCGCCATACACCACCGAATCGCCCGCAGCGGCGGCCTGGCGCACACGGTCCGGGTCCAGGTCCAGCGCCATGTAGGGGATGCCTTCATGCTCCAGCATGCGCGCCAGGTTTTGTCCGCAGCGGCCGTAGCCGCAGATGATCACGTGTTTGCTGGTGTTGATGGATTTGCGCGCGATGGACGTCATCTGCAGCGACTGCTGCAGCCAGTCGCTGGCCACCAGCTTCATCACGATGCGGTTGCTGTACATGATGAGAAACGGCGTCGCCAGCATCGACAGCACCATGGCGGCCAGGATGGGGTTCATCAGCGCGGGCTGCACCAGCCCGTTGGCCTGCGTGAGCGACAGCAGCACAAATCCGAACTCCCCCGCCTGGGCCAGGTAGAGCCCGGTGCGCAGGGCCACGCCCGTGGTGGCCCCCATGCTGCGGGCCAGCACCAGGATGATCCCCAGCTTGACCACCAGCGGCACCGTCAGCAGGGCCAGCACCAGCGCCCAGCGGTCCACCAGGATGTGCCAGTCCAGCATCATGCCGATGGTGATGAAAAACAGCCCCAGCAACACATCGTGAAACGGGCGGATGTCCGTGCCCACCTGGTGCTTGTACTCTGTCTCGGACACCAGCACGCCCGCGATGAAGGCGCCCAGCGCCAGGCTCAGCCCCGCCAGTTCGGTCAGCCAGGCCAGGCCCAGCGTGATCAGCAGCAGGTTGAGCATGAACAGCTCCTCGCTCTTGCGCCGCGCCACCAGCGTAAGCCACCAGCGCATGAACCGCTGCCCGCCCGTGAGCAGAATGCCCACCAGCACCGTGGCCTTGACCAGCGCCCACGCCAGCGCGGTCAGCAGCTGGTCTGACGAGGAACTCAGCGCGGGGATCAACACCAGCAGCGGCACCACGGCCAGATCCTGGAACAGCAGAATGCCCATCACGCGGCGGCCATGCTCGCTTTCGAGCTCAGCCCGCTCGGCCATGAGCTTGACCACAATGGCCGTGCTGCTCATCGCCATCACGCCCGAGAGCGCCAGCGCCGTCTGCCAGCCCATATCCCACACGCCGCCCACCCAGCGGGAGAGCACCAGTGCCGCGCCGGTGACCACCACCATCGTCAGCACCACCTGCATCAGCCCCAGGCCGAACACCTGGCGCCGCATGGCGCGCAGCTTGGGCAGGCTGAACTCCAGCCCGATGGCGAACATCAGGAACACCACGCCAAACTCGCCCAGGTGCCGCACCCCTTCCGAGTTCTGCGTCAGCGCCAGCGCATGGGGGCCGATGAGCACCCCCGCAGCCAGGTAGCCGAGCATGGGTGGCAGCTTCAGGCTGCGGCAGACCACAACACCCAGCACTGCGGCCAACAGGTAAAGCAAGGTGAGGGCGAGTGAGGACATGGTTCGATGCTATCCGAGCCTTCCTGCGGCCCTCGGTGTTTTCTGTCCGAAGCAGGGTCCATGCCAGAGCCAGGGCAAAAAATCTGCCACCCGCGCAGGCATGCCCGGTCGATAGAATCCACCGGATGACCCCTGTGCCCGCCACGCTGCCCCCTTTTGACGCCGAACAGGCCCTGCGCCTGGCCCGCGAGACCTTTGACATTGAGGCGGCGGCGCTGACCGGGCTGGCGGCCCGCGTCGATGGCGTGTTTGCCGAGGCTGTGTTGATGGTGCTGCAGGCCCGTGGCCGTGTGGTGGTGATGGGCATGGGCAAAAGCGGCCACGTGGGCCGCAAGATTGCAGCCACGCTGGCATCTACGGGCACGCCGGCGTTTTTTGTGCACCCGGCCGAGGCCAGCCACGGCGATCTGGGCATGGTCACGGGCGACGACCTGGTCCTGGCGATCTCCAACAGCGGCGAAAGTGGTGAACTGACGGCCATCCTGCCCGTGCTCAAGCGCCTGGGCGCCCCGCTGATCGCGATGACCGGCGGGCTGCAGTCCACGCTCGCCCGCCATGCCGACCTGGTGCTCGACTGCAGCGTGGAGCGTGAGGCCTGCCCCCTGAACCTGGCCCCCACCGCCAGCACCACGGCCCAGCTGGCCATGGGCGACGCGCTGGCCGTGGCCCTGCTCGACGCCCGGGGCTTCCGCCCTGAAGACTTTGCCCGTTCGCACCCTGGCGGTGCGCTGGGGCGCAAGCTGCTCACCCATGTGAGCGATGTCATGCGCACCGGCAGCGAGGTGCCGCGTGTGGCGCCCGACGCCTCCTTCAGCGACCTCATGCGCGAAATGAGTGCCAAGGGCCTGGGCGCCTCGGCCGTCGTGGATGCCGCCGGCCAGGTGCTGGGCATCTTCACCGACGGCGACCTGCGCCGCCGCATCGAGGCCGGGGCGGATCTGCGCACGGCCACGGCGGGCCAGGTCATGCACCCCCACCCGCGCCGCATTGCCCCGGACGCCCTTGCGGTGGATGCCGCCGAAATGATGGAGGCGCATGCCATCACCAGCGTGCTGGTGGTGGATGCGGGAGGGGTGCTTACGGGGGTGGTGCACATCGGCGACCTGATGCGAGCCAAAGTCATATGACCTCACTTCAAATGACCCCCCTGAGTCGCTGCGCGCCTTCCCCCTTAGGGGACGCACCCGGTGGCCCGGCGAAGCCGGTTCCACGGGTGCACTGGTCTTGGCTGTGCCCGTTCGATCTGCATGCCCCTTATTGAAATGACCCTGCCCGTGCTGCAATTTCCCTCCGAGCTGCTGCTGCGCGCCCAAGGCGTGCGCATTGCCTTCTTCGATGTCGATGGCGTGCTGACCGATGGCGGCCTGTATTTCAGCGAATCGGGCGAAACGCTCAAGCGCTTCAATACGCTGGACGGGCATGGGCTCAAGCTGCTGCAAAAGGCGGGCATCACGCCTGCGGTCATCACGGGCCGCGACTCCGCGCCGCTGCGCGTGCGCCTGAAGGCGCTGGGGGTCGAACACGCGGTGTTCGGCACCGAAGACAAACGCCCCGCCGCTGAGCAGATGCTGGCCACGCTAGGGCTGGACTGGTCCCAAGCTGCTGCGATGGGTGACGACTGGCCCGACCTGCCGGTGATGCGCCGCAGTGCTTTTGCGTGCGCCCCGGCCAACGCCCAGGCCGAAGTGCGCCATGCCGCCCATTTTGTGACGCAGGCCCGGGGCGGCGATGGTGCCGCGCGCGAACTGTGTGATCTGCTGCTGGTGGCCTCGGGCCGCTATGCCGCACTGCTGGCTGAGTACACCGCATGAACCGGGGTTTTCTGCGCTCTTTCCCCACCTGCCAGGTTGTCGTGCCGGGCCCGGAGGCAACACCGTGATGCGCAACTGGGTCCGCCAGGGCTGGGAACAGTTCTCGCTCTATCTGCCCGTCGTGCTCATGGGGCTGCTGGCGCTGGGCACCTGGTGGCTGGTGCGCAACGCGCCCATGCCCCTGCTGCCTGCCATCGAGCGCCAACAAGGCAACCAGCCCGACTATTTCATGAAGTCGTTCTCGGTAAAAAGCTTTGATGCGGGCGGGCGCCTGCAAAGCGAAGTGCAGGGCGAAGAAGCGCGGCACTACCCCGACTCCGACACGCTGGAGATTGACAAAGCGCGCATGCGCTCGGTGACGCCGCAGGGCCGCCTCACCGTGGCCACGGCAGACCGCGCCCTGACCAACGCCGATGGTTCAGAGGTGCAGCTGTTTGGCAATGCCATCGTCACGCGCGAGCCCCTGCCCGCCAAGCCTGGGTCACCCGCCCAGCCTCGGCTGGAGTTCCGCAGCGAATTCCTGCACGCCTACACCAACACCGAACGCGTGCGTTCCGACAAGCCCGTCACCCTCACGCGCGGCAATGATCGCTTCACGGCCGACGGCATGGACTACGACAACCTCGACCAGGTGCTGCAGCTGCGCGGACGTGTGCGTGGCGTGCTCCAGCCCGGCGCGGCCAAACCCTAGTACGCGTTGCCCACGTTCGGAACTTGCATGACCACTCCCCTTGTCTTCATCACCGGCGCGTCCAGCGGCATCGGCCAGGCCCTCGCCCTGCGCTTTCACCGGTCGGGCTACCGCCTGGCCCTGGTGGCGCGCCGCACCTCTGAGGTCAAAACATGGGCTAGCGCGCAAGGAATAAGCCCTGACAGCTACGAAATTTATAGTGCAGATGTAGCCGTGACCGACAGCATCGTTGCTGCGGGCCGCGATTGCATCGCACGCCAAGGGGTACCTGACGTGGTCATTGCCAATGCGGGCATCAGTGTGGGCATGGACACGGCAGTGCGCGACGACATCGACGTGATGGCACGCACCTTTGCCACCAACAACATCGGCGTGGCGGCCACCTTCCATCCCTTTGCGGACGCGATGGCGCAGCGGGGCAGCGGCACGCTGGTGGGCATCGGCAGCGTGGCAGGCATCCGTGGCCTGCCCGGGCATGGTGCGTATTGCGCCAGCAAGGCGGCCGTCATCAGCTACTGCGAGAGCCTGCGCGGGGAGATGCGCCCCCACGGAGTGCGTGTGGTCACCATTTCTCCGGGCTACATTGATACGCCGCTCACCCGCCAGAACCGCTACAGCATGCCGTTTCTGATGCAGGCCGATGATTTTGCGGACCGTGCCTTCCGGGCCATCACGGCCGGTGTCAGCTACCGGGTCATCCCCTGGCAAATGGGGGTGGTTGCCAAGTTGCTGCGCATGGTGCCGAACGTGCTGTTCGACAAGCTGCTGGCCGGGCGCCCGCGCAAGCGGCGGCAGAGCGAGCAGTAGCTCCTAGGTCCACCGGAGGTGGTTTTTGGCCGCCGATTCGGGGCGGTCCTGGCTGCGATAGAAGCAAGCCGTGGCGGCCGGGCATGAAAAAAGCCCCCGAGGGGGCTTTCAGAGAAACGTCGCAGGTCTGCTTCAGTAGCCGTTGCCACCACCGCCACCATAGCCGCCGCCACCACCGCCGTTGCGGCCACCGCCGCCACCGCCGTTGCGGGAGCCAGAGCCGTAGGGGCTGCGGAATCCGCCTTCGCTGCGGCCACCGCCACCACCGCCGCCGTAACCGCCGCCACCCTCGCGGCCGCCGCCATAGCCACCACCGCCTTCACGGCCACCGCCGTAACCGCCGCCACCACTGCGACCACCGCCGCCGTAACCGCCGCCACCGCCGCCAAATCCGCCACTGCGGGGTGGGCGGGGCTCCATGGGGCGTGCTTCGTTCACGACGATGCTGCGGCCACCCAGTGGCTGGCCATTCATGCCATTGATGGCGGCCTGGGCTTCCGCGTCACTGCCCATTTCCACGAAACCAAAGCCCTTGGAGCGGCCTGTGTCGCGCTCCATCATGACCTTGGCGCTGGTCACTGCGCCGAATTGGCCAAAGGCCTGTTCGAGATCGCTGTCGCGCACCGAGTACGGCAGGTTGCCGACGTACAGTTTGTTGCCCATTGAGGGACTCCTCAAAAACACATGGAAAAAGCGATGGAGTCCCGAAAACGCAGCCAGCTAATCTCAATGACGCTCTCAGCGCGAAACTGACGGATCACCGCAAACTTTAAGCGGGGGAAACCCCGCTGGCTCATTATGCGCCACACTTTTGCGGAAAAAGCAAGCGGCAATGCCGACTGTGGTGGCGATGCCGCGCAGGCATGAAAAAAGGAGCCCAGGGGCTCCTTTGTTTTGCCTTTGGCAGACCGCAAAGGTCTGCCAGCAAGGTCTTTTTAGTAGCTGCTACGGCCACCGCCGTAACCACCACCACCGCCGCCGCCGCTACGGCCACCGCCGTAACCGCCGCCGCCACCACCGCCGTAGCCGCCGCCACCACCGTTGCCGCCGCCGAAGCCGCCGCTACGGGGAGCGCGGGGCTCCATGGGACGGGCTTCGTTGACCACGAGGTCACGGCCGCCGAAATTGGTGCCATGCACGCCTTGGATGGCGGCTTGGGCTTCAGCATCGCTGCCCATTTCGACAAAGCCGAAACCCTTGGAGCGGCCGGTGTCGCGCTCCATCATGACCTTGGCGCTGCCGACCGAGCCGTACTGGCTGAAGGTCTGTTGCAGATCTTCGTCGCGGAAAGAGTAGGGCAGGTTGCCCACGTAAAGTTTGTTGCCCATGAAGGACTCCTGAAAAAACACAAAAACGCGATGGAGTCCGACGCAATCAACAAACCTGTGACGACTTCAAAGACGCGAAACTGACCATTCACCGCTAAGCTAACTGCTTTCCTGCAAGCAGAAAAGCGAACCCATTATTAATCACTTTATGAGGCGTGTGGGGTTTATTTCTGGATCAAGCCATCCATCCTGCACAAATTTGTGGGTATTTTGGAGCGTGCAACGGCGGTTTTCAGGGGAAACCCGCAGGGTCTGAACAGCCACCCGAACCTGGCCCGTCGCCACCTTTCGGCAACCACCCGCCTGTTTTCCCTGTCGGAAGCAGGGTAAAATCCGCGAGTCTTTGGGGAGTAGCCCGCCCGGCCGCGCAATGCGCCGGGGGCATGCGTCAACACACTTGGGTTCTTCGAAACCTATGGCGTATGCGGCTTTTGAGCTGGGCGAGACCATTGACTGCAAACCGATCCACATGGCCGGAGTCGGGGTGCAGTCAATGCGTTTTCCACCCATCCGGCCGGATAGGACCCCCTCCCCCATGGAAGCCTTCTTCATTTCTACCGCCATCGTCGCGCTCGCCGAGATGGGCGACAAGACGCAGCTGCTCGCGCTCGTGCTGGCCGCACGTTTTCGCAAACCCTGGCCGATCGTGCTTGGCATCCTGGTGGCGACCCTGGTGAATCACGGCCTGGCCGGGGCTTTGGGGGCCTGGGTGACCACGTTCCTCGGCCCCCAGGTACTGCGCTGGATCCTGGGTGCATCGTTCATCGCCATGGCGGTGTGGATGCTGATCCCCGACAAGCTGGACGAAGGCGAAGCCGACGGATCGCCACGCTGGGGGGTGTTTGGCACCACCGTGGTCGCATTCTTCCTGGCCGAAATGGGCGACAAGACCCAGATCGCCACCGTCATGCTGGCCGCGCAGTACAACGCCTACCTGTGGGTGGTGGCGGGCACCACGCTCGGCATGATGATCGCCAACGCGCCGGTGGTCTGGCTGGGCGAGCGCATCACTCGCCGCGTGCCCATTCGCGCCGTCCATGTGGTCTCGGCGGTGATTTTTCTGGTGCTGGGGCTGGTAGCGATCTTCACGCCCGCCGGGTGAGCAGCAGCGGCCGTTTTGGTATATTTGCCAGACGCGCCGATTTGCCACAGCTTGCGGGCGCTTTATAAATCCTGCTAAAGACCCGTCCGACACATCCGCCCGGCCTCGTTTTTAGCGACGCCGGGTTTTTTTATGTCGTTTTTTGCCACGCCCCAGTCCATGCATTTCCCGGAGGTGCTCCCGCTGCAAAGCGGTGCGTCCATCCGCGACTACCACCTGGCCTACGAGACCTACGGCACGCTCAATGCCGACCGCTCCAATGCCGTGCTCGTGTGCCACGCCCTTAATGCCTCGCACCACGTCGCGGGCGTCTACGCCGGGCAGGACAAGAGTGAGGGCTGGTGGGACAACATGATCGGCCCCGGCAAGCCCGTGGACACCGACCGATTCTTCGTGATCGGCGTGAACAACCTGGGCTCCTGTTTTGGCTCCACCGGCCCCATGCACAACCATCCCGATACGGGCGAAGTTTATGGTGCGGACTTCCCTGTGGTCACGGTGGAGGACTGGGTCAATGCCCAGGCCCGCCTGCTCGACCGCCTGGGCATCCAGCAACTGGCCGCCGTGCTGGGCGGCAGCCTGGGCGGCATGCAGGCGCTGAGCTGGACGCTGCAATACCCCGAACGCATGCGCCACGCGGTGGTCGTGGCCAGTGCGCCCAACCTCACGGCCGAGAACATCGCCTTCAACGAAGTGGCCCGCCGCGCCATCGTGACCGACCCGGACTTCCACGGCGGCCACTTTTACCGCCACGGCGTGATCCCCAAGCGTGGCCTGCGCATCGCCCGCATGATCGGCCACATCACGTACCTGAGCGACGATGTGATGAACGAGAAGTTCGGCCGACAGCTGCGCGAAGGCCTGGAACTGAAATACAGCACCCAGGACATCGAGTTCCAGATCGAAAGCTACCTGCGCTACCAGGGCGACAAGTTCAGCGACTACTTCGACGCCAATACTTACCTGCTCATCACCCGCGCGCTCGACTACTTCGACCCCGCGCGCACCCACGGCGGCAACCTCACCCGGGCGCTGGCGCGCGCTACCGCACGCTTCCTGCTGGTGAGCTTCACCACCGACTGGCGCTTTTCGCCCAAGCGCAGCCGCGAGATCGTCAAGGCCCTGCTCGACAACCGCCGCAGCGTGAGCTACGCCGAGATCGATGCGCCCCATGGGCACGATGCCTTTTTGCTCGATGACGCCCGCTACATGGGCGTGATGCGCTCTTATTTCGACAGCATTGCCAAGGAGTTGCAAGCATGACGGACAAAGCGGCAATGCAAGCCCTGGCGCGCCTGGTGCCCCCCGGCTCGCGCGTGCTCGACCTGGGCTGTGGCAACGGCGCCATGCTCGACTACCTGCAGCGCGAGCGCGGCTGCAGTGGCTATGGCGTGGAGATCGACGACGCCAACGTGCTGGCCTGCGTGCAGCGCGGCGTGGATGTGATCCAGCTCAACCTGGATGAAGGCCTCGCCATGTTCGACGACAACAGCTTTGACGTGGTGCTGCAGATCGACACGCTGCAGCACTTGCGCAATGCCGAAACCATGCTGCGCGAGACAGCGCGCGTGGGCCGCACGGGTGTGGTGGCCTTCCCCAACTTTGCGCACTGGCCCAACCGCCTGTCCATCCTGCGCGGGCGCATGCCCGTGACGCGGCGCCTGCCCTACCAGTGGTACGACACGCCCAACATCCGCGTGGGCACCTACAAAGACTTCGAAGTGCTGGCCACCAAGAACAGCCTGCGCATCCTGGATTCCTTCGGGCTGCAGGACGGCGAAGAAGTGCGCTGGCTGCCCAACGCGCGGGCGGGCACGGCCGTCTTCCACTTCGAACACGCGTAGCGCTTACCGGGGTGTACGCCCCGGCGACACACCGCTGTCAACCGCATCGGCTAAGGTGCGGGCTCCGTTTGTAGGAGACCCGCATGAAACGCATTGCACTGCGCGCCGTGACCGCTGCCGCGCTGTTGACCACATGGGCGCTGGGCGCCGTCGCCCAGGCCTGGCCGCCCACCCCCACCGTCATTGCCCACCGGGGCGCATCGGCCCTGCGGCCCGAGCACACGCTGGCCGCGTACCAGAAGGCCATTGACGATGGCGCCGACATCATCGAGCCCGACCTGGTGATTACCAAGGACGGCGTGCTGGTGGCCCGGCACGAGAACGCGATCGCCATCCTGAACGCCGACGGCTCGGTGAAAGAAGCCACCACCGACGTGGTGGACCGCCCCGAGTTCGCGGGCCGCAAAACCACCAAGACCATCGACGGCCAGGCCATTACCGGCTGGTTCACCGAAGACTTCACGCTGGCCGAACTCAAGACCCTGCGCGCCCGCGAGCGCATCCCCGCGCAGCGCCCGGCCAACGTGGCCTACAACGGCCAGTTCGAGGTGCCCACGCTGCAGGAGGTCATCGACCTGGCCAAGGCCCAGAGCGCGAAGGCGGGCCGCACCATCGGCATCTACCCCGAGACCAAACACCCCACCTACTTCCAGTCCATCGGCCTGCCGCTGGAGGCGCCGCTGCTGGCCGTGCTGGAGAAGAACGGCTGGAACCACAAGGACGCGCCCGTGTTCGTCCAGTCGTTCGAGGTCAGCAACCTGCAGGCGATCCGCAAGCTCAGCAGCGTGCGCCTGGTGCAGCTGGTGGCACCCTCGGGCCGGCCGTATGACTTTGTGGCCCAGGGTGCGGCCAACACGCGTGCCTATGCCGATCTGATCACGCCCGAAGGCCTGAAGCAGGTGGCCACCTATGCCAATGCCATTGGCCCGTTCAAGACCCTGGTGGTGCCGGTCAAGGACGGCGTGCCGGGCGAACCCACCCCGCTGGTGGCGCGCGCCCGTGCCGAAGGCCTGGGCGTGCATATCTGGACGCTGCGGCCCGAAAACGCCTTCCTGCCCGCCGGGCTGAAAAAGGCACCCGCCACCGACGGCACCGTGCGCGGCGACAGCGTGGCCGAGATCACGGCCTACCTGCGTGCAGGCATCGACGGCTTCTTCACCGATGACCCGGCCGTGGGCCGCGCGGCGGTGTCGGCCTTCACGTCGGCGTCGAAGGTGTTGTCGAAGCCGTAGCCGTAGCCGAGGGCGGCACCACCGGCCGTGCGCTGCGGTCCGGTGGCGCGCGGCGGGCCTGCCGGTTGCCCAGCTGGCGCGCGGCGTTCACCCACTGCGCCAGCCGCTCGGTGCTGGCGCTGCGCACCGGGCCAAAGCTGTGCACCCGCACGGGCCGGATGCCGCAGAACTCCAGGATGGCCTTCTTCATCTGGTGGTGGCCCGGCATGCGCGTGACCCAGCGGAAGTACCAGGGCGGCGAGTCCATGGTCACCAGCAGCTCGGCCGAGCGCCCGGCCAGCAGCTTGTCCCACAGCGACGAACCCTGGCGGTACTTGAACGCGTACCCCGGCAGCAGCACGCGGTCGATGAAACCCTTGAGCAGCGCGGGCATGGCGCCCCACCAGATGGGGTAGACCCACACCAGGTGGTCCGCCCAGCTGATGTCGGTCTGCGCGGCCAGCAGGTCGGGCTCCAGCTGCTGCGCCGCGCCATAGCCCTGGAACAGCGGGTTGAACGCGAGCTGCCCCAGGTCCAGAAAGCGCACTTCGGCGCCCGCCTGGCGCGCGCCCTCGGCATAGGCGTGTGCCATGCCCGCGCACAGGCTGTCGGCGGCGGGGTGGCCCAGGATGACCAGGATGTGTTGTTTTGTCACGGAATCTCCATCACACAGAAGTTGTTGATGGAGGCATGTTCACCTTGCCCCACGGGGCAGAGTCAAGCGGTCAGGTCAAAAGATGCCGATGTGGTGTCGAACGACGTGCGGAATGTGCAGATGGCGGCTGGTCCACCAACGCGCTGGGCGCCACGCAGGCCTGGGGCGTGGCGGGTACGGCCAGCGTGTCGCAGGTGTGCAGCTCGGCCTCCAGCACGGCCAGCTGGGCGTCCAGCGCAGCCAGGCGGGCCAGCTCCTGCGCCACGGCGGCGCGGCGCTGGGCCACCAGCTGGGCCATGCGCTCCCAGCCCGCAGTGGTGTCGATGTGGGGCAGGCCGTCCAGCTCCGCCAGCCGAAAACCGAGCGCCTGGGCCTGGCGGATCAGCAGCACACGCGCCACGTCGGCCTCGCCATAGTGGCGGTAGCTGCCCGCACGCGCCACAGCGCCCATCAGGCCGCGTGCCTCGTACAGGCGGATGGCCTTGGGCGTGGTGCCGGTGCGGCGGGCGAGTTCTCCGATGCGCATGGTGGGCGGGCGTTTTGTGGGTTGAGTGTGATGCTATTAAATATATAGCTATAAAGGCATGTCCATCGCGCGCAGGAGGCCTTTTTTGTTTGTATTTTGGTGCAGTGTGCGAGGGCGTGCGCGCTGTGCAGGATAAGCTGCCGCGTTCTCCTTGCGTTCCTTGTTGTCTTGGGCCCCCCGCCCCCGCCTGCCATGCCCCAGTTCGCCGCCAACCTGAGCCTGATGTACCCCGAGCTGCCTTTCCTGGACCGTTTTGCCGCCGCCGCGCGCGACCGGTTCACGGCGGTGGAATGCCAGTTCCCCTACGCCTTCGCACCCGCCGAGCTGGCCGCGCGGCTGGTGGACCATGGCCTGCAGCTGGTGCTGATGAACGCCCCGGCCGGTGGCGCCGACCGCGCCGCCATGGCCACGGCCTGGGAGGAAGGCGCGCGGGGCACGGCCGCGCTGCCCGGGCGCGAGGCCGAGTTCCGCGCGGGCGTGCACGCGGCGCTGCGCTATGCCGAGGCGCTGGGCTGCCCCCGCATCCATGTGCTTTCGGGCATCGTGCCGCCGGGGGTGGAGCGCGAATCCCTCAAGGACCTGTGTGCGGGCAACCTGCGCTGGGCGGCCGCCGAGGCTGCACGCGCCGGGCGCGAGGTCTTGATCGAACCCATCAACCTGCGCGATGTGCCGCGCTACTTTTTGAACCGCCAGGACCATGCCCACGAGCTGCTCGATGCCGTGTGCGCCGACAACCTCAAGGTGCTGATGGACCTGTACCACTGTCAGATCGTGGAGGGCGACGTGGCCACCAAGCTGCAGCGCTACCTGCCCACGGGCCGGGTGGCGCATGTCCAGATCGCGGGCGTGCCCGGCCGCCACGAGCCCGACCGGGGCGAGCTGCACTACCCGTTCCTGTTCGAGACGCTGGATGCGCTGGGCTACCGCGGCTGGGTGGGGTGTGAATACCGCCCGGCGGCCGGCACGTCCGAAGGCCTGGGCTGGCGGGATCGCGCGCTGGCGGGGTCTGCAGCGAACTCCTAGGCGCAATCGCCCCGCGCCTCCAGTCCGCGCAATTGCGTAAGGGAATGCGTGAATAAATGTAACAAGACTCTGGCCGTAGATTCAGAGCAGACCGGCCCAGCCGGCTTTGTGCATTTGTATTCACCCGCAGGAGACATCCCCCATGGCAGCATCCCTGGCCAACAACCGTTCTGTCGCGCGGCAGGTCACGCTGGCCGCTATTGGGCTGGTGGCCCTGGTGCTGGTGCTGGTGGGGCTGGCGATTGCGGTGCTGACCGAACGCAGCACCCGCGCGCAGGTGGTGGCCAGCGTGGGCGACACGGCGCAGAGTGTGGCCCAGTCGCTGGACGCGGCCGACAACACCAACCGCGAGCTGGTGCAGCTCACCATGAAGGGCTTTCAGCGCTACTTCGAGGCCTCCATGCAACTCGACGAGGCCACGGGCGAGCTGCGCAGCTACGGTGCGCTGGTCAACGAGGACTATGGCTCGGTCGATAAATTCGCCAACGAAACCGGCGGCATCGCCACGGTGTTCGCCAAGAAGGGCGACGACTTCATCCGCATCACCACCTCGGTCAAGAACGACAAGGGCGAGCGCCAGCAGGGCACGCCGCTGGGCAAGGACGACCCGGCCTATGCCACCGTCACCAAAGGCGAGCCCTACACCGGCGTCACCGTGGCGGGCGGCAAGCCCTACATGGGCCATTACCTGCCCGCCAAGGATGCCGCAGGCAAAGTGATTGCGCTGCTGTTCATCGGCAACGACATCAGCGTGTTCCACGCCATGCTGCAAAAGCAGGTCACGCAGACCAAATTCTTCGAGCATGGCGGCACCTACGTGATCAATCCCGGCACCTCGCTCGACAAGGCGGTGTTTGTGTACCACCCCACGGCACGCGGCAAGCGCGTGCTGGAGGCCTACCCGCAGGCCCGCCCCTTCTTTGAAGCCCTGGCTGCGTCGCAGGACGGTTTTGTGCGCGAAGCCGCCCCCGTGCTGGGCGCTGGCGCCACCGACCCCTGGGCCCTGGTGCGCAAAACCGGCGGCGGCTGGTGGGTGGTGGCTGAGGTGGCGGATGGCGAAGCCATGGCCAGCCAGCGCCGGGTGACGCTGGCCGTGTGGGGCCTGATGGCCGTGGCCGTGGTGCTGCTGGCCATCGGCCTGTTCGTGATGCTGCGCCGGGGCGTGAGCCGCCCGCTGCAGGACCTGACCCAGGCCATCACGCTCGTGGCCCAGGGCGATCTGACCGAGGCCTTCCGCACCACGCGGCGTGACGAGATCGGCGCGTTGGTGCAGGAGGTCGAGGGCATGCGCCAGCGCTACACCCAGATGCTGCAGCAGGTGCGCACGGCGGTGGACAGCATCACCACCGCCAGCGCCGAGATCGCCAGCGGTAACCAGGACCTGTCTGCCCGCACCGAGGCCACGGCCAGCAGCCTGGCGCAGACCGCACAAAGCATGGAGCACCTGACCTCCACCGTGCGCCAGTCGGCCGACGCCGCGCGCCAGGCCAATCAGCTGGCCAGCACCGCCGCCGAGGTGGCCGCGCGCGGTGGCCAGGTGGTGGGCGAGGTGGTCACCACCATGGGCGACATCAACCAGAGCTCGCGCAAGATCGCCGACATCATCGGTGTGATCGATTCGATTGCCTTCCAGACCAACATCCTCGCGCTCAACGCGGCGGTGGAAGCCGCCCGCGCGGGCGAACAGGGCCGGGGCTTTGCCGTGGTGGCCAGCGAGGTGCGTAACCTGGCCGGTCGCAGCGCCGAGGCGGCGCGCGAGATCAAGGCGCTCATCGGCGCCTCGGTGGAGCGGGTGGAATCCGGCGCGCGCCTGGTGCAGAACGCGGGCAGCACCATGGACGAGATCGTGGGCTCGGTCAAACGCGTGGGCGACATCATTGGCGAGATCACGGCGGCCTCGGGCGAGCAGTCGGACGGCATCGGCCAGGTCAACACCGCAGTGAACCAGCTCGACCAGATGACCCAGCAAAACGCCGCGCTGGTGGAGCAGTCGGCCGCCGCCGCGCAAAGCCTGCGCGAGCAGGCCACGCGCCTGGCGGGTGCAGTGCAGGTGTTCAAGCTCTCGCGGGCCGAGGGCGCGGCCGGTGGCGGTATCGGCTACACCCAGCGCGCGGCCCTGGCCGCGCCCATGGCACAAACGGGCGAGGGCGAGGCGGTGCACGCCCCCGGCAGTGGCGCGCGCGCACCTGCCCAGTTGCAATAGCCCACTGCATCCGACCAATCGGCTGTGCGGCGGGGGCGCGTGGTCATCTGGCGGTTTGCGGTCTGCAGACCTTCGTTTATGCTGATCTGAAACCCCCTCACCACACCGCCCACCCCCAATCCATGGCCGCCCACGTTCCCACCATGCTGGTCATGATCATCGTGAGTTCGCTCATGATGGCCGCTTCCATGGCTGTGGTGGGCTGGGGGCGTCGGCGCGATGGCCTGGGGCGGTGGGCGGCCGCCCTGATGGTCAATGCCGTCGGGCATTTGCTGATCATGCTGCGGGGCCAGGTGCCGGATATGGTGTCCATCGTGCTGGGCAACCTGCTGCTGTCCTGCGTGTTTGTGGGGATGATCGCCGCGATCTACCAGTTCCAGGGGCGCCCGCCACGTTGGCTGCTGCTGCTCACACCGTCGGCGCTGGTCACGTGTTTTGTCATCGTGTTTATCGACAACTTTCCGGCGCGCGCGAGTTTTGTGGGCCTGGTCATCGGGTTGCAGGCCGTGTGGGCTCTGGTGGCGGCCCTGGAGCGCCGCCATGCCACCGTGGGGCGCGGGCAGTGGTTGCTGGTGGCCGGGCTGGGCCTGGAGGCCCTGGTGCTGGGCGGCCGCGCGCTGCTGGCCTTTGCCGGTAGCCAGACGGCCACCAGCATCCTCCAGGGCAGCCTGCTGCAGACGCTGACCTTCATGGCCACGTTTTCGGTGGTGCTCATCAGCTCCATGGGATTTGTGTTCATGTCACGCGACCGTGCCGACGAGAACAACCGCATCATGGCGGCGCTGGACCCGCTTACCGGCGTGGCCAACCGCCGCTCGCTGATCGCGGCGCTGGACCGCGACGTCTCGCGCGCCGTGCGCTCGCGCGAACCCATCGCGCTCATGATGGTGGACATCGACCACTTCAAGCGGGTCAACGACCGCTACGGGCACCCCGCCGGTGACCAGGTGCTGTGCAGCGTGGTCAATGTGCTGAGCGAGCGCGTGCGGGCGCAGGACCTGGTGGGCCGCTACGGGGGTGAGGAATTCATGGTGGTGCTGCCCGACACCACGTTGCTGGGGGCCGAGCAGCTGGCGCGGGAACTGTGCAAGGCGGTGGAGGAATCGCGTTGCCGCATCCGCGCAGTGGGCGGGGCCGCGCCAGATGCAACCACCGACGAGGCCCTGGGCATTGCCGTCACGGTCAGCATTGGCGTCTTTGGCGGCCGGCTGGAGCCCGGCGACAGCTGGGACATGCTGATCGCCGCAGCCGACCGTGCGCTCTACCAGGCCAAGGAAAACGGCCGCAACCGGGTGGAGGTGTCCACCAGCCTGCGGCGCCCCGCCTCCTTGGCGGCGGCACAGGCCAATCCCGACACGCATCCCGTTTCCCGGTATTGACCCCCAAGAGGGACGCGGGACGGGCCACGCTGGGCACACCACCCGAAGAAGAGCTGCGCCCCCTGCCACAGCGCTGCCAGACTATGTCGCGGGTCTATGGATACCTGCCATGGCGCCCGCACAGGCGTTGTGTTGGAATGCTGGTTTCGGTCCACAAGATCCGCCGTATTCAGGAGAGCTGCCCATGAACGCCCGAGTCCCCCCCCACGCCCTGCAACCCGCCCTGGCCCTCGAACGGGTCAGCCAAGCCTGGGACAACGACATTGTTCGCCAGCTCACCGACTACATCGCCATCCCCGCCAAGTCGCCCATGTTCTCGCCCGATTGGGCCGAGCAGGGCCTGCTCGACACCGTGGTGCGCAACGCCGCCGCGTGGGTCGAGTCGCAGAAGGTTGAAGGCCTCACGCTCGAAATCGTGCGGTTGGAAGGCCGCACCCCCGTGCTGTTTTTTGAAATCGACTCCACCCAGGCCGGCGCCACCGACACCGTGCTGATGTACGGCCACCTCGACAAGCAACCCGAGTTCAGCGGCTGGCGCAACGACCTCGGCCCTTGGACGCCCAAGTACGAGGACGGCAAGCTCTATGGCCGGGGCGGCGCCGATGACGGCTACGCGGTCTACGCCAGCATCGCCGCCGTGCAGGAACTCAAGCGCCAGAACGTGCCCCACCCGCGCATCGTGGGCCTCATCGAGACCTGCGAGGAAAGCGGCTCGCGCGACCTGCTGCCCTACATCGACGCCCTCAAGCCCCGTATGGGCAACGTGGCACTGGTGGTGTGCCTGGACTCGGGCGCCGGCAACTACGACCAGCTGTGGCTCACCACCAGCCTGCGCGGCATGGCCACCGGCACGCTCAAGGTCGAGATCCTCACCGAAGGCATCCACTCCGGTGACGCCTCGGGCCTGGTGCCTTCGTCGTTCCGCATCATGCGGCAGGTGCTCGACCGGCTCGAAGACAGCGCCACCGGCCGTCTCCTGCCCCAGAGCTTTCATTGCGAAGTGCCTGCCGACCGCCTGGCCCAGGCCCGCGCCACGGCGGGCATCCTGGGCGAAGAGGTGTACAAGCGCTTCCCCTGGGCGCACTACGACTGCGGCGGCTCCACCACCTTTGCATTGCCCACCACCACCGACCCGCTGCAGGCCCTGCTCAAGCGCACCTGGGAGCCCACGCTGAGCGTGACCGGCGCCGAAGGCTTCCCGGCCCTGCAGGACGCAGGCAACGTGCTGCGCCCCTACACCGCCTTCAAGCTCAGCCTGCGCCTGCCGCCCCTGGTAGATGCCGCCCAGGCTGTGCAGGAACTCAAGGCCTTGCTGGAAGACAACGCGCCCTACCAGGCCAAGGTCACCTTCCAGAGCATGAGCGGCGCCACAGGCTGGAATGCCCCCGCCACCACGCCCTGGTTCGAGCAGGCGCTCAACGCCGCCTCGCAGGCCCACTTCGGCGCACCCTGCGGCTACATCGGCCAGGGCGGCACCATCCCGCTCATGAACATGCTCAGCGAAGGCTTCCCCACCGCGCAAATGATGGTGTGTGGTGTGCTCGGCCCCAAAAGCAACGCCCACGGCCCCAACGAGTTCCTGCATGTGCCCTACGCCAAGAAGCTCACCGCCGCCGTGGCGCAGGTGATTGCAGGCATGGCACAGCAGGCGGTCGCACCTGCCGCAGCGGGCTGATAGGCGCGATCTTTTCAGCTTTCACCGTTCTTTCACACCCACGACTGACGCAAAAATGGGCATGGGCAGCCGGCACGCTCCAAGCGATGCGGCCGCTGCGTTCCGGTTTGCGCAAGTCCTCACACCCTTCTGGCAGGCACAGATCACCATGGACAAACGCGCTTTTCTCCACGCCTGTACGGCCACCACACTGGCCGCTGCGGTACACCCTCTTGTCCATGCCCAGGCGCCTGCGGCAACGGCGGGGGTTGCCGCTCCTGGCCCGCGCCACACGCTGTTGGGCACCAACAGCGAAGGCAAGCCTGTCGCACTGACCGACTTTGCGGGCAAGGTGTGCCTGGTGAGCTTTTTCACCGCTGGTTGCGCCCTGTGCACCAACGAGCTGCGGCTGATGCGCGAGTTCTATACGAACAACCGCCAGCGCGACTTTGTGCTGCTGGGCGTGAACATGGACGAAAAAAACGCGGACTTCATGCAGTACATCGAGCTGCTCAAAGTGTCCGTGCCTGCCGAGCAGCGCTTTCCGATTGCCTGGCGCAACGCTGTGGGGCACCAGGACAGCTTTGGCACCATCACCCGCCGCCCCACGCACTATGTGCTCAACCGCCAGCACCAGCAGGTGTTGCGCCGCGAAGGCAATTTTCTGCCCACGGATTGGGACGACCTCTGGGCCTCCATCGCCTGATGCGGGTTGCGCCACGCATGCTGCGTTCGGCCCCCGCCGGGCCATGCCGTACCGCCTTTTTATGGGATTGCCTTCCTGTTCTTTCCTGGTTGAGCGATTGCCCGCTCAACAGCACCGCCCGCCATGATCTCTGACGACCCCATTCCCTCCACCCTCACCACCTTCACCGCCAGCGATGGCGAAAACCTGGCTGTGCAGGACTGGCCCCTGCCCGAGGGCGAGCCCTGCCGGGGCACCGTGCTGCTGGTGCATGGCCTGGGCGAACATGTGGGCCGCTACGACGCGGTGGCCCGCCGCCTCAACGACTGGGGTTTTGCCGTGCGGGGTTACGACCAGTATGGTCACGGCGAATCCGGCGGGCCGCGTGGCGGCCTCACTTCGGACCTGCGCCTGCTGGATGACCTGGCCGACCTGGTGGACGCCACGCGCGCCCGCATGCCCGCAGGCCAGCCCCTGGTGTTGCTGGGCCACAGCATGGGCGGGCTTGTGGCTTCGCGTTTTGTGTCTTTAAAGATACGGCCTGTGGACGCCCTGGTGTTGTCATCCCCCGCGCTGGATGCGGGCCTGGGCGCCGTGCAAAAGCTGCTGCTGGCCACGCTGCCACGCATCGCACCCAACCTGCGCGTGGGCAATGGGCTCGATGCGCAGTACCTCTCGCACGACCCGGCCGTGGTCGCGGCCTACCTGGCCGACCCGCTGTGCCACGACCGCATCAGCGCTCGCCTGGCCCGCTTCATCGCCAACGGCGGCCCCGCCACCGTGGCCCGCGCCACGCACTGGAGCGTGCCCACGTTGCTGATGTGGGCGGGCAGCGACAAGCTGGTCCACCCTGCGGGCAGCCGTGCCTTTGCGGCCGCAGCCCCCAAGGCCGTCGTGCATGCACACTGCTTTGAACCCCTGTTCCACGAGCTGTTCAATGAAAGCCCGGAACTGGCCGAGCCGGTGTTCGACCTGCTGCAGCAGTGGCTGGTGCGGCGCTGTCCGGCAGTGAGGTAGCCGGGTAGTCGCGGTTACCCAAAATTTCAAGCCAAAATGGCCGCCAGCGCTTATCTATCAAGCGCAAGCAGCTATCATTTTTGCAACAATCCGCCCAGCATTCCGAACAGGTCGTTCGAGGTGCCAAACCCGCCCTGCGGCGTCTCGCCGCGCGGGCTGAGTTGGTCGATCAGGCCCGGCAGTACCTGGGCCAGCTGGCCTGCTGCAGCGCCGGGGCCCACGCCCAGTTGCGATGCGATCTGCGACAGCGGGCCGCTGCCCAGCACGCTGGACAACTGCTCACCTGAGATCGCCTGGTTCGGCCCCGCGCTCAGCCAGGACGCAATCACATTGCCCAGCCCCGCCTGCTGAAACTTGGCCATCAGCCCCGGCAGACCACCCACCGGGCCGTCGTTGCTGATCAGGGACATCACGGCCTGCACCAGCTGCGGGTTCTGCGCAGCCAGGCTGATCAAGCCGCCCAGGCCACCCCCGGCCCCACCGGCTGCAGCGGCGCCATTGCCGCCTTGCGATGCATTGTTGATAACGGCACCCAGAACGGAATCGAGCAAACCCATGGTGTTCTCCTGCAGAGGGATAAAGGACGGCTGTGCGCCGCCCCGGACGTAACCACCCATGGTACGCACCTTGGCGTCTCCTTCATGTCAACAATCGTGAATTGTGGTGCTGCGGGCCCTGCCCGGCAGGGCACGCGGCAACACGCCATCCACGGCCCGCTCCACTCCCGCGCTGGTGTGTGTCGCTGAGAGGGCGCCCCGCTGCCGCGCAACTACTTGGTGCGGGGTGGGCGCTTGTCCAGCAGCGGTGCGCTCACACCCTGCACCCCCACCAGCCCCAGCACCGTGACCAGCGAGGTCTGAGCACCCTTCCAGGCGTCCGTCAGGTCAATCCACTCGGACAGCGCGTGGAACCCGCCCGTCTTGCCACCGCCCCCGATCACGATGGCGGGGATGCCCAGCGACATCGGCACGTTGGCGTCGGTGCTGGCGCCGCCCAGCACGGTCTTGCGGCCAAACGCCGTGTTGGCGCGCACAGCCGCTTCCACAATGACCGAATCCGCCGCCGTACGGCCACCGGGCCGGTCGCCGATGAGTTTGGTCGATGCGCTCAGGGTGTTCACACCCCAGCGTGCGTTCTCTTCGGTCACGGCGCTGTCCACTGCGGCCAGCACCTGCTTTTCGGTGGCCAGCATCGGGGCTGTTTCGTCAGAGCGGATGTCCACCGCCATGCGTGCATCGGGCGCGATGGTGTTGACCGATGTGCCGCCGCCCACGGTGCCCACGGTGAACGTGGTCTTGGGGCTCTTGGGCGTGCGGATGTCGGCGATCTTGGCAATGGCGCGGCCCATGCCGTGGATGGCGCTGGGCACCTCGCCAAACGCGGCGTAGCTGTGGCCGCCCGGGCCCTTGAAGGTCACCTCGTGGCGGTGGCTGCCCGTGCCCAGCACCAGCACCGTGCCATCGGGCGCGGGCTCCAGCGCCACCATGCCGTCGATGTCCAGGTGTTCCTTGAAAAGGTGCTTCATGCCGCGCAGGTTGCCCAGCTCTTCCTCGCCCACATTGCCCACGAACACCAGGTCGCCCACGGTGGCGATCTTCTGGTCGTTCAGCACCTTGAGCCACGACAGCAGCACGGCCAGGCCGCGCGTGTTGTCGGAAATGCCGGGCGCATACAGCTTGCCGTCGCGCTCCTTCACCTTCACATCGGTGCCGGAGGGGAACACGGTGTCCAGGTGGGCCGAGATGACCAGCTTGGGGCCGTTGCCCGTGCCCTTGCGCACGCCCACGACGTTGCCTTCGGCGTCAATCGCGGCGTTGGTCAGGCCGAGGGACTGGAGCCGGGCCAGGAAAGCTTCGGCGCGCTTTTGTTCCTTGAACGGCGGCGCCTCGATCTCGGTGAGCATGCGCAGGTCTTCGGTGGCGCGGTCGTGGTCGGCCTTCACGGCGTCGAGCAGCTGCAGGATCTGGGGCGCAGCCATAAGCTGGCCGTAGGCCTTGTCCACGGCGGGTCGCAGCGTGGTGGGTGTGGGCGCCACGGCGCCGAACTGCGCATGGGCGGCACCGGGCAGCAAGGCGGCGCAGACGAGGGCCATGGCACCCGCAAGGGCTGTGGCACGGAAGGTATGGAGAGGGAGAGTCATGGTGATCCAGCGAAACACAAACACAAACGGAAGGGGTGACCGGCCTGTCCAGCCATCGTGGATGGAGCCGTGGGCCGGCATGCAGGGCCATGCAATTGTTGGACCGAACCCCGCCCCTGGGCTCTGCTTTAATCTGCCCAGCCGACAGTTTTTCTTACATGCGCAAACACATTCCCAGCACCCGCGCCTTGCTTGTTTTCGATGCCGTGGCACGCCACCACGGCGTGAGCAAGGCCGCCGAAGAACTCTGTCTCACGCACAGCGCCGTGAGCCAGCAGCTGCGCCTGCTGGAGGGCCAGCTGGGCCTGCAGCTCGTGCAGCGCGGCGCACGCGGCTCCACGCTCACCGACGTAGGCCGCCGCTACCACGCGCAGGTGGTGGGCGACTTGCTGCGGCTGCAGAACCACACCCTCGAAGCCATGGCCCAGCGGCCCGATGGCGCGCGCCTGCTGGTGGGCTGTGTGCCGGTGTTTGCCGAGCGCTGGCTGCTGCCCCGGCTGCCGGCCTTCCTTGCACAGCACAAAGGCTGCAGCCTGCATTTGCAGGTGTACCCCACGCAGATCTACATGGCGGAGATCCCGTTCGACGTGGCTGTGCAGTACGACGACGCGGCCTGGCCCGGCGTGGTACCAGCGCCCCTGATGCCCGAGGTCTGCGTGGCCGTGTGTGCACCGCAGTCGCGCCACCGGCGTGCGACAGAGCGCGGCGATTTTCGGGCCGTGCCGCTGCTGCAGCTCAGCTCGCGCCTGGGGGCGTGGGACGACTGGCTGGCCCGTGCGGGCATCACGCGCATTCCGGGCCACACGTTGGGTGGCCACCGCTTTGATCTGTTCTCGATGCTGGTGGAGGCGGTGCGCGCCGACTTGGGGCTAGGCCTGGTGCCCCGGTATTTTGTGGAGCGCGAACTGCAATCGGGCGAGCTGGTGCTGGCCCACCCGCACCACGACAGCGGTGCGCGGGGCTACAGCCTGTTCGTGGCGCCGGGGCGTCTGGAAGACCCTGCGGTGGCGGCCTTTGCACAGTGGCTGCGCACCACGGTGGCCGCAGAAGGCGCTATGGCTAAGGTGCCTTTAGACGCTGCTTGAAACGCGCTTGCGCTGCAGACCCAGCCAGGCCAGCGCCAGCCCCGTCACCACAATGGGCACCAGCGAACCCGCGTTGAGCAGCGTCCAGCCCTGGGTGGTGACCAGCACACCCGACGAGAACGCGCTCAACGCCAGCGTGGCGTACACGCAGAAGTTGATGGCCGCCTGGGCGCGGTCTTTTTCCTCGGGGCGGTAGGCCGTCATGGCCAGCGTGGTGGAGCCGGTGAACAGGAAGTTCCAGCCCACGCCCAGAAAGAACAGCGCAATCCCAAAGTGGTGCAGCTCCACGCCCATCAGCGCCACGGCCACGCAGGCGAAGTTGAGCAACACCCCCGTGCCCATGATGGGCAGCACGCCAAACCGCTTGATGAGGTGGCCGGTGACAAAGCCGGGAGCGAACATGCCGATCACATGCCACTCCAGCACCAGCGCCGAGGCATCAAAGTCAAAGCCACACACCTGCATGGCCAGCGGCGTGGCCGCCATCAGCAGGTTCATCACCCCATAGCCCAGCGCAGCGCCCACAATGGCCACGATGAAGGCAGGCTGGCGCATCAGTACAGAGAGGGGGCGCCCCTGCTCGCGTTGGCCCGCAGCGTTGAGCACCACGGGTTGCACTTCGAACCGGATGGCTGCCATGCACAGCATGGACAACAGCGCCACGCCGATCAGTGCGATGTAGGCACCCGCGAACGGCACCGGGAACAGGGTGCGCGTGGCGCTGGCCAGGTTGGGGCCTGCCACGGCGCCCAACAGGCCACCGGCCAGCACCAACGACACGGCCTTCTCGCGGTAGTCCGGTGGGGCCAGCTCGGCGGCCGCAAAGCGGTACAGGCCACCGTTGGCGCTGTAGTAGCCCGCCACCACCGTAGCGGTGCACAGCAGCCAGAAGCTGGCGCTGAACGCCGCCCAGGCACACAGCGCGGCCGATGCCACGGCCACGGCCAGCCCGATCTGGAACGACACCTTGCGCCCCCAGCGCGATTGCGTGCGCGCCACCAGCGGGGTGGACAGCGCCCCGCCCACCACGTAGCCCATCACCGGAAGCGTGGCCATCCAGCCAAAGGGCGCCAGCTGCAGGCCCACCAGGCCATTGATGGCAATGAAGACAACGTTGTTGGTGAGGAAAAGGCCTTGGCACAGCGCCAGCAGCCACAGGTTCTTGTTCATGACAGGGCAGCGCCCGGGTTGGGCAAAAGGAAAGAGCGAAAAGTGGGACAGCGTAGACGCAAGTCAAGGCCTGGCGGCTATGGGGTGCGCTGCGGAGGCGGGCCACATCAAAACCCGACTGGTTTGCTCCGGAATTGTGCACCGCCGTTGATGAAGATCAGCGGATGCGTGGGGTGTCCTCATTATGGTGGCGCCCAGTGCTGTGGCCCGGCCCGGGGCCCGCGTTTGAATGTTTGTGATGGAACCCCTGAAATCGATGGAGGCGGTGCTGCCTGAAGCTGCAACCCCTGGACTGGAACTCGTCTGCCCCGCCGGCAGCCTGCCCGCCCTGAAGGCCGCTGTGGACCACGGCGCCAACTGCGTCTACCTGGGCCTGCGCGACGCCACCAATGCGCGCAATTTTGCGGGCCTCAACTTTGACGAGGCCGCCATCGCCAACGGCATTGCCTATGCGCATGGTCGCGGCTGCAAGGTCTTCATGGCGCTCAACACCTACCCGCAGGCGGCCAACCCGGGGCCGTGGCGCAGCGCACTGGACAAGGCGGTGGACCTGGGCGTGGACGCGGTCATCCTGGCCGACCCCGGCCTTATGCACTACGCGGTGCAGCACCATCCCCGGCTGCGCCTGCACCTGTCGGTGCAGGGTTCGGCCACCAACTACGAGGCCATCAACTTCTACCGCGAGCAGTTCGGCATCGTGCGCGCCGTGCTGCCGCGCGTGCTGTCGATGGAGCAGGTGCGCCAGGTCATCGATCGCACGCCGGTCGAGATCGAAGTCTTCGGCTTCGGCAGCCTGTGTGTGATGGTCGAGGGGCGCTGCGCACTGTCGTCGTACGTGACCGGCGAATCGCCCAACACGCACGGCGTGTGCTCTCCGCCAAAGGCCGTGCGCTGGGTGGAAACGCCGCAGGGCCGCGAGTCGCGCCTGAACGGCGTGCTCATCGACCGCTATGCGCCCGGCGAGAACGCGGGCTACCCCACGCTGTGCAAGGGGCGTTTCGACGTGGGAGATGACGAGAACTACTACGCCATCGAAGAGCCCACCAGCCTCAACACGCTGGAGTTGCTGCCTCAGTTGCTCAAGATGGGCGTGCGCGCCATCAAGATCGAAGGCCGCCAGCGCAGCCCCGCGTATGTGGCGCAGGTCACCCAGGTCTGGCGCGAGGCCATGGACCAGTGCCTGGCCCACCCCCACCGCTATGCGCCCAAGACACGCTGGATGGCCAGCCTGGACCAGGTGGCAGAAGGCCAGCAGCACACCCTGGGTGCCTACCACCGCCCCTGGAAATGAAATGATCAGGCGACAACCCCCTGAGCCGCTGCGCGGCTTCCCCCTTCTCTCTACGCGCTTCGCGCTAGGGGAAGGGGGACAACGCCAGCGCACGACAGCGAAGCGCCGCATACGCGGCGGGGCGGCCCTTGCGCGGCGTCCCCTGGCCTGGATCGCGCCAGATCGAAGGTCGGTGCGCCGCTTTGAATCCGAAATATCACGATGAAACCCCGGAGATCGCCCCATGAAACTCTCTCTCGGCCCGCTGCTGTACTACTGGCCCCGCGACACCGTGTTCGCGTTCTACGAGGCCATGGCCGCCACGCCTGTGGATGTGGTGTACCTGGGCGAGACGGTGTGTTCGCGCCGCCATGAGCTGCGCCTGGCCGACTGGCTGGCGCTGGCGCGCATGCTGCGGGACTCGGGCAAGGAGGCGGTCTTGTCCAGCCAGGTGCTCATCGAGTCCAGCGCCGACGTGGGCGTGATGCACAAGATCACGGGCAACGGCGAATTTCTGGTTGAGGCCAATGACATGGGCGCCGTGAGCTGTCTTGCGCGCGCACCCGCCGGGCCGCAGGCCTTTGTGGCCGGGCCGCACCTGAACCTGTACAACGCGCACTCGCTGCAATGGATGGCGCAGCAGGGCGCCACGCGCTGGGTGATGCCGCTTGAAATGTCGCAGGACGCGCTCGCTGCCGTGCTGGCGCAGCGGCCCGCAGGTTTGGAGACAGAGGTGTTTGCTTACGGACGCATGCCGCTGGCCTATTCGGCGCGCTGCTTCACTGCGCGCCACCGCAACCTGCCCAAGGACGACTGCCAGTTCAGCTGCCTTGACCATGCTGACGGACTGCCGCTGCGCACGCGCGAGAGCGAGGGCTTTCTCGTGCTCAACGGCACGCAGACCCAGTCGGCCCGCGTCTACAACCTGGCCAACGAACTGGTTGCGATGCAGGCCCAGGGCGTAGACGTGGTGCGGCTGAGCCCGCAGGCGCAGCACATGCCGCAGGTGATCACCGCGTTTGACGAAGCCCGCCGCGCAGTGGCTACGCAAGAGACTGCTGAAAAGACCCCCGACTTTGTGGAGCGCATGCAGCCCTTCATGCCCGATCTGCCCTGCAACGGCTACTGGTTCGGGCGCCCAGGCCTGGAGCAGGGGCTGCAAGGGGCAGCGCGTGGTGCTGCCGCGCGGCCTGCGATGCATCCATAACGCGAAGCGAATCACCGCATGTACCCCGGCGAACGTTTCAACAGCATCAGCCACCTGGTGGGCGCCCTGCTCGCCATGGCAGGCACGGCCGTGCTCATCACCCTTGCTGCACGCCTGGGCGATCCGTGGAAGGTGGTGGCGTTCAGCATCTACGGCGCCATGCTGGTGGCGCTGTACGCCGCCTCCACCGCGTACCACAGCGTGCGCCGGCGCACCATCAAGGCCGTGCTGCAAAAGCTGGACCACTGCAGCATCTACCTGCTGATTGCGGGCAGCTACACGCCGTTTGCGCTGGTGTCGCTGCGCGGTGCCTGGGGCTGGTCGCTGCTGGGCGTGGTGTGGGGGCTGGCCCTGCTGGGCATCGCGCAGGAGATCTGGTGGGCGCGGGGTGCACGCGTGCTGTCGCTGGTCATCTACGTGCTCATGGGCTGGCTGGCGCTGGTGGCCGTGGTGCCGCTGTGGCAGGCGCTTACGCCAGCCGGGTTTGCCTGGCTGCTGGCGGGCGGGGCCTGCTACACGCTGGGCATCGTTTTCTATGCGCTGGACCACCGCGTGCGCCACGGCCACGGGCTGTGGCACCTGTTTGTGCTGGGCGGCAGCGTCTGCCACTTCTTCACCGTGTTTTTCTATGTGGCCTGAGGGCCCGTCTTCTACCTATGGCTGCTTTCCCTTCTTCGCCCACGCCTGCCGCGAACCCACGGCTGGTGCCGCCGCCCGTGGGGGCTTTGCTGGCGCGCCTGCCCGCCTACCCCGGCTCGATGCTGCTGGTGACGGCGCTCAACCTGGCGCTCGCGCGGCACCTGCCCGATGACGTGGGCCGCTTGCTGCTGCACAAGAAGATGCGCGTGCAAGTGCGCGATGCGCGTCTGGCCTTCGACTTTGCCTGGACAGGCCAGCGCTTCGCCCCCCACGCCCCGCTGGTGGCCCCGGCGGTGGCCGACGTGACGCTGAGCGCCACAGCGCATGATTTTTTGCTGCTGGCCCAGCGCCAGCAAGACCCGGACACGCTGTTCTTCAGCCGCCGCCTGTCGATGGAGGGCGACACCGAGCTGGGCCTGGTGGTGAAGAACGCGCTCGATGCCATCGAGTTGCCGGTGCTGGACCCGCGCCAGTGGGCGCCGAAGTTGGCGCCGCGCGAGGTGCTGGGCCACCTGCGGCGCCGCCTGGACCCAACACCACGCAACGGAGGATAAGCATGACCACCGACACCCATCCCCAGAACCACCCCTTGGTCTATTCCTGCTCGGGCTGCTCCAGCGCCGCCCAGCTGGCCAACCACGTGGCGCTGCAGCTCGACCGGCGCGGGGTGGCCGAGATGTCGTGCATCGCCGGGGTGGGTGGCGATGTGCCGCACCTCATGAAAACCGTGCGCTCGGGCCGGCCCATCATCGCGCTCGACGGCTGCCCGCTGGTCTGCGTGAAAAGCACGCTCGCGCGCCACGGCATCGTTGCCGACCGGCATTACCAGCTGCAGCAGTACGGCGTGAAGAAGCGCGCGCACGAAGACTTCGACCCCGTGCAGGCCGCGCTGGTGCTGGAGCAGGTGGAGGCCGATCAGCAGGCGCAGCCCTTGGTTCACTCTGCCGCCATGGAGCCCTCGCATGGCTGATGCTGCCCACACCCGCCGCATCATCGTCGCGATCTCGGGCGCCAGCGGCGCCGTGTACGGCGCGCGCCTGCTACAGGTGCTGCAGGGCCAAAGCGGCATCGAGACCCACCTGGTCGTCTCCGACGCCGGCTGGCGCAACCTGCAGCACGAGCTGGACATGGACCGCCCCGCCGTAGAGGCCCTGGCCCAATGCGTGCACGACGTGGCCAACGTGGGCGCGGCCATCGCCAGCGGCTCGTTCCAGTGCCATGCCATGGTGGTGGCACCCTGCTCCATGCGCACACTCGCCGCCATTGCGCACGGCCTGGCCGACAACCTGCTCACGCGCGCGGCCGACGTGGCGCTCAAGGAGCGCCGCCGCCTGGTGCTGATGGTGCGCGAGTCGCCCCTGCACCTCACGCACCTGCGCAACATGGTGGCCGTGACCGAGATGGGCGGCATCATCTGTCCGCCGCTGCCCGCCTTCTACCTGCGCCCGCAGACCGTGGGCGAGGTGGTGGACTACAGCGTGGCGCGCGTGCTCGACCTCATGGATGTGCCGCACGCCCTGGCGCCCCGGTGGCAGGGTCTGGAGCTGAACGCTTCTTAATTGATAGCTGTTTACGCTCATTGAACAAGCGCTAGCGGCCAATTTCATTCAAATTCTGGACCCGATATGGCCTACAGCGACCTGCGCGACTTCATGGCCCAGCTCGAAGCCACGGGCGACCTGCGCCGCGTGACGGAGCCCGTGTCGCCCCACCTGGAGATGACTGCGCTCAGCGACCGCGTGCTGCGCGCAGGCGGCCCGGCGCTGTTCTTCACCCAGCCCACGGGCCACCGCATGCCGGTGCTCACCAACCTGTTTGGCACCACAGACCGCGTGGCCCGCGCCATGGGCGTGGCCGACCTGCACGGCGTGCGCGCCCTGGGCGAACTGCTGGCCAAGCTCAAGGAGCCCGAGGCGCCCAAAGGCTTCAAGGACATGCTGGGCATGGGCCAGCTGCTCAAGACCCTGTGGAGCATGGCGCCGCACACCGTGGCGCGCGGCGCACCCTGCCAGCAGGAGGTGTGGGAGGGGCCGGATGTCGATCTGGCCCGCCTGCCCGTGCAGCACTGCTGGCCCGGCGACGTGGCACCCCTCATCACCTGGGGCCTGACCATCACGCGCGGGCCGCGCAAGGCCCGGCAGAACCTGGGCATCTACCGCCAGCAGGTGCTCTCGCGCAACCAGGTCATCGTGCGCTGGCTGGCCCACCGGGGCGGGGCGCTGGATTTTGCCGACCACTGCGCCGCCCACCCCGGCCAGCCCTACCCCGTGGCCGTGGCGCTGGGGGCCGACCCGGCCACGCTGCTGGGGGCTGTCACGCCCGTGCCCGATGCGTTAAGCGAATACCAGTTCGCCGGCCTGCTGCGCGGCGCCCGCACCGAGGTCACGCCCGCGCTGGGCGTGCCTCTGCAGGTGCCCGCCACCGCCGAGGTCGTGCTCGAAGGCCACATCCAGCCCGACGCGAGTCACCCGAGCGGCTGGCAGCACGCGCTGGAAGGCCCGTACGGCGACCACACCGGCTACTACAACGAATGCGCCGAGTTCCCCGTCCTCACCGTGGACCGCATCACCCTGCGCAAGGACGCGATCTACCACAGCACCTACACGGGCAAGCCGCCCGACGAACCCGCCGTGCTGGGCCTGGCGATGAACGAGCTGTTCATCCCGCTCTTGCAAAAGCAGTTCCCCGAGATCGTGGACTTCTACCTGCCGCCCGAAGGCTGCAGTTACCGCATGGCGGTGGTCAGCATCCGCAAGGCCTACGCAGGCCACGCGCGGCGCGTGATGATGGGCGTGTGGAGCCACCTGCGCCAGTTCATGTACACGAAATTCATCGTGGTGGTGGACGACGACGTGAACGTGCGCGATTGGAAAGACGTGATCTGGGCCATCACCACCCGCATGGACCCTGCCCGCGACACCCTGCTGGTGGAGCACACGCCGATTGACTACCTGGACTTCGCCTCACCTGTCAGCGGCCTGGGCAGCAAGATGGGGATGGATGCCACGAACAAGTGGCCGGGGGAGACCCAGCGCGAATGGGGCCGCCCCATGGCGATGGACGCCGCCGTGCAGGCGCGCATGGACGGGCTTTTTATGGCGCTGGGCCTGTGACACCACCGCGCACCGCGGCGGTGCAGAGCTCCCCAGTCACGTAGAAGACAAGCACGCCCCGCGTTGTTTGCGACGATGTGCCAGCCTCGGCAAAGAGGGCTCTGCACCGGCATCCCACGGATGCCGCGATGCAGCACCGCGCACACCACAAGGAGACGACAGCAATGCACCAGCCCGGCAGCATGATGGACCGGCCATTACTGGTTTCGGCCATCCTCGAGCACGGTGAGAACCAGTACGGCGACCAGCAGATCGTCTCGCGCGACACCAATGGCAGCCTGCACCGCTACCGCTTTGCCGACATGGCCCGGCGCGCCCGGCAGCTGGCCAACGCACTGCAGGCGCTGGGCCTGCGCCCTGGCAGCGTGGTGGGGTCGCTGGCCTGGAACAACTACCGCCACCTGGAGGCGTACTACGCCGTGTCCGGCAGCGGCATGGTCATGCACACCTGCAACCCACGCCTGCACCCCGAGCAGCTGGCCTACATCGTCAACCACGCCGACGATGAGGTGGTGCTGTTTGACACCACTTTTGCACCGCTGGTGCGCGCCATTGCGGCGTCGTGCCCCCGCGTACGGCACTGGGTGGCGCTGTGTGATGCGGACACGCTGGGCACCATCGACCTGCAAGGGGTGTCCAGGGCCGAGGCCTACGAGACACTGGTGGCCGGCCAGCATGACCGCTTTGCGTGGCCCGAATGTGATGAAAAGACCGGCGCAGCGCTGTGCTACACATCCGGCACCACCGGCAACCCCAAGGGCGTGCTGTATTCGCACCGGGCGCTGGCGCTCAGTGCCCTGTCGGCCTGCATGCCGGGTGTGCTGAGCATCAGCGCGCGGGAGACCGTCCTGCCCGTGGTGCCCATGTTCCACATCAACGCCTGGTGCCTGCCCTACGCGGCCCTAATTGGCGGGGCCAAGCTGGTGCTGCCCGGCCCGCGCCTGGACGCCGCCAGCCTGTACGAGCTGATGGAGACCGAGCGCGTCACCGTCAGCGCGGGCGTGCCCACGATCTGGATGGGCCTGATCCAGCATGTGGAGCAGAACCTGCTGCGCTTTACCACCATGCGGCGCACGGGCGTGGGCGGCTCGGCCATGCCCAAGGCGCTGATCGCCAAGTTCAGCGACGTGTACGACTTGGAGGTGCGCCATGGCTGGGGCATGACCGAGACCACCGCCATCGCCACCATGAGCGTGCTGGGCGCGGCCGATGCCGAGCTGCCGCCCGAGGACCGCCATGCACTGGTGGCCAAGCAGGGCAAGTCGGTGTTTGGCATCGAACTCAAGCTCGTGGATGAAAACGGCGCCAGCCTGCCCCGCGACGGGGTGGCGCAGGGCGAGCTGATGGTGCGCGGCCAGTGGATCGTGGACCGGTACCACAAGGCCGAGCGTTCGGCGCTGGTCAATGGCTGGTTCCCCACCGGCGACATCGCCACCATCAGCCCCCAGGGCGTGGTGCAGATCCGCGACCGCACCAAGGACGTGATCAAGTCGGGCGGAGAGTGGATCAGCTCCATCGACCTGGAGAACGCCGCCGTGGCGCATCCGGCGGTGGCCATGGCCGCTGTCATCGGCGTCAAGCACCCCAAGTGGGACGAACGCCCGCTGCTCTTCATCGTGCGCAAGCCCGGCCAGTCGCTCGACAAGGCGCAGATCCTGGACTTCCTCGCAGAGCGCGTTGCCAAGTGGTGGCTGCCCGACGAAGTGCTGTTTGTCGAAAGCCTGCCGCTGGGCGGCACCGGCAAGGTCCAGAAAAACGAGCTGCGGCAACGCCATGGCGCGGTGTTCGGCGGCGAGTGACGCAGCCACGTGTTGACGGCTTTCGGCTTTCCTTTCTTTCCCACTCACCCACCCCACGGAGACACCCATGAACATGGTTCCCAGGAAATGGCCTCATCAATGGCTTCAGGCCGGCGCCTGCGCCGCAGCGCTGGTGATGGCGGCACACGCCGGCGCGGCCGAGACGGTGAAGATCGGCTTCATCGACCTGCTGTCCGGCCCCTTTGCGCTCACCGGCCAAAGCTCGCTCAATCAGCTGCGCGAGGTGGTGGCGCAGGTCAACGCCGAGGCCGGGCCCAACGAGCCCAAGTTCGAGGTGATGGACTTTGACAACAAGGGCACGCCGCAGGAGAGCCTGAACGCCCTGAAGGCTGCCACCGACCGGGGCGTGCGCTACATCACCCAAGGGGGTGGATCGGGGGTGGCGCTGGCGCTGGTGGACGGGCTCAACAAGCTCGCCGAGCGCGACCCGGAGCGCGCCACCGTGTACCTGAACTACGCCGCCATGGACCCGCAGCTCACCAACGAGCGCTGCAGCTTTTGGCACTTCCGTTTCTATCCATCGAGCGAGATGAAGATGGAGGCGCTGACCACCTACCTGCAAGGCCGCAAGGACGTGAAGCGCGTGTACCTGCTCAACCAGGACTACACCCACGGCCGCCAGGTCTCCAAGGCCGCCAAGGAATACCTGGCGCGCAAGCGGCCCGACATCGAGATCGTGGGCGACGACTTCATCCCCATCGCGCAGACGCGCGACTTTGCCCCCTATGTGGCCAAGATGGCCGCTGCCAAGGCCGATACGGTCATCACCTCCAACTGGGGCAGCGACCTGACGCTGCTGTTCAAGTCCTCGCGCGACTACGGCCTGAACATCAACTACTTCACCCTCAACGCCAACAACCCCGGCACGCCCGCGCAGATCGGGCCCTGGGGCGAAGGCAAGGTGGGGGTGATCTGGAACTGGGTGCACAACGCCCCCACGCCCGATCTGGAAAAGATCTACGTGGACTACAAGAAGAAGACCGGCGACGACTTTGTGTTTGCCGCGCACTGGAACAGCATGCACATGCTGCGTGAAGCCATGCGCAAGGCCCAGTCCACCGACGCCAAGAAGGTGGCCCTGGCGCTGGAAGGCATGACCTACAAGAGCCCCATGGGCGAGGTGCGCATGCGCAAGACCGACCACCAGCTCGAAGCGCCGCTGTACCTGGGCATCTGGGCCAAGCAGGGCAGCAAGGGCGTGAAGTACGACGCGGAGAAGACCGGCTACGGCTTCCGCTCCGAAGTGGCCTGGGACAACTACATCAGCGCCCAGCCCACGTCCTGCCAGATGAAGCGGCCGTCCTGAGTCCCCTACCGCGCCACCGTGCCGCTCACGCGGCGCGGCATCAGCCCAGCAAGCCCTTGGGCACCTTGTCTGCCTTTTTCTCCACCGGGTTGGCTGTGAGCCACTGCGCTGCGTATTGGCGCATGAACTCCTTGGCCTTCTCTGGCCGGGCCGTGAGCCACGCGTCATAGGCGCCTTCGTTCAGGATCGCGGGCATGCTTTTTTCGCTGCCGGGCTGGCCGTAGCGGTGCAGCAGTGCGTGGTTGTTGGCGTTCACCGTGAGCAGGCAGTAGCTGATGATCACCTCGCCGTCAGCGCCCTGCCAGCGCGCCCACAGGCCCGCCACGCCCATGGGTTTGCCGTCCACGCGCGCCACGCGGGTGGGCACGGCCTTGCCGCTGCGCAGGTCGTCTTCGTAAAACGCCACCATGGGCACGATGCAGCGCTGGCCATTCAGCCAGGCGTCACGAAATGGCGTGCCGGTGGAGGCGGTGTCGGACTTGGCATTGACCAGCTTGGGCGCGCGCAGCTTGGCATCGGATGCCGACTTGACCCAGTGCGGCACCAGGCCCCATTGCGCGGGCACGAGCACGCGTTCCGTGCTGGCGGCGGGTGCGTCTGTGGGCGTGTCTGCCGGGGGGCTGGGTTCGGCGTCGGCCGCCGCTTTGGCCACTACTGGCTGGGCGATGGCGGCTGCCGTGGCCGCATGCACGATGAAGAAGCCGGGCTTGCGTGGCCACAGGTGGCGTTCACCCAGGCCCTGCGGTGGCTCAACCGCAAAGGCCTCGCGGTAGGTGTCGGCGTGGGGCAGGGTTTCGTAATGGGTGCTCATGGGGCGATGGTAGCGTGTGGCGTTGAGGTTTCTTGCATGAAATAGGGCTCTAGCGCTTGCTTGATAAGCGCTAACAGCTATAAAAACAGAAGCATTTTCGAGCCCACTGTGTCACCCATCCGGCCCGGTCCTGACTTGTATCAAGCCCGTTGTCGCCTGCGTTGTGACGCGCGCTGGCGCTGTTTTCACAATGTCCGCATGGACTTCGCACCTTCTCCTCTGGCCCTTCAATGGCGTGATCGCCTGCTGGCGTTCATGGACCGGTATCTGCTGCCCTACAACCCTGCCTGGCATGCGGCCGTGCTGGCGGGCGACTACCCGCCGCCTTTTGTGGAGGACCTGAAGGCGCTGGCGCGCGAAGAAGGCCTGTGGAACCTGTTCCTGCCCACGCTTGAGGACGACGAGCCCGGCACGCGGCTGTCCAACCTCGACTACGCGCCGCTGGCCGAGGCCATGGGCCGCCTGCCGTGGGCGGCCGAGGTGTTCAACTGCCACGCGCCGGACACCGGCAACATCGAGCTGTTGCACCGCTTTGCCACACCCGCCCAGCGCGCCCGCTGGCTGGTGCCGTTGCTGCACGGCCATATGCGTTCGGCCTTTGCGATGAGCGAGCCTGACGTGGCCTCGTCCGACCCTACCAACCTGCAGACCACGGTGCGGCGCCAGGGTGACCACCTGGTGCTCAGCGGTCGCAAGTGGTTCATCACCGGCGCGGCGCATCCGCATTGCCAGCTGCTCATCGTGCTGTGCCGCAATGCAGGTGACGACCAGACCGACAGCCACCATCGCCACAGCATGTTGCTGGTGCCCGTGGACGCGCCGGGTGTGCAGATCGTGCGCAACATCAGTGTGCTGCACCACCATGCGCCCGAGGGGCATTGCGAGATATTGCTGCAGGGTGTGCGTGTGCCTGCGGACCACCTGCTGGGCGATTGGGGCGCCGGCTTTGCGATGGCGCAGGCGCGCCTGGGCCCCGGCCGTGTGCACCACTGCATGCGCACCATCGGCCAGTGCGAACTGGCGCTCTCCCTGGCCACCGAGCGGGCGCTGGAGCGCACGGCGTTTGGCAAGCCGCTGGCCGAGCAGGCCAATGTGCAGGAATGGCTGGCCGAGTCGCGCATCGAGATCGACCAGGCGCGCCTGCTGGTGCTGCATGCGGCCTGGCTGCTGGACCAGGGCGACGCTGCGGATGCGCGCACTGTGCGTGCCCAGGTTGCCGCCATCAAGGTGGTGGCCGCGCGCCTGCAGCAGAGCGTGGTGGACCGCGCCATGCAGATCTTTGGCGCCATGGGCCTGTCGCCCGACACGCCGCTGGCGGCGTTCTGGACCTGGGGCCGCGCGCTGCGGCTGATGGATGGTCCCGACGAGGTGCACCTGCGCACTGTGGCGCGGCACGAACTGCGTCAGGCGCGCGAGCAGCTCGGCACCTTGGCTGCCTACTTCACCACCCCGGAGCAGATGCGCGCGCCGCCACGGCTGAGTGCTTGAGTCCCGGAAGGAGGCCCAAGGAAATAAGAAAGAGGCAGAACGGCCGGTTGCGGCCGGTCAGGTCCGCGCGCTATGGGATCGACTGCCCCGGCGGGGTGATGGCGCCACCGCGACGCGGTTGCGTCCGAGCGATTTGGCGGTGTACAGCGCCAGATCGGCGCGCTCCAGCGTCAGCTCCAGCGTGTCGTGGGGCACGTGCTGCGCCAGCCCGGCCGAGACGGTCAGGCTCAGCGTGCCCGACGTGTGCGGGATCTCCATCGCTGCCACGGCCGCGCGCACGCGTTCGAGCAAGTCCCGCGCGTCGTTTATGCGCGTGTCCGACAGCAGCAACACAAACTCTTCGCCGCCCCAGCGGGCCAGCACATCGGTGTCGCGCACGCTGGCCCGCACCGCGCCCGCAAAAGCCTGCAGCGCACGGTCGCCCATGGCGTGGCCATGGGTGTCGTTGACGCGCTTGAAGTGGTCAATGTCCAGCTGGGCCAGCAGCAGCGGTCGGCCGCTACGCAGGCTGCGTCGGCGTTCCAGCTCCATCAGGTCCTGCATGGCACGGCGGTTGGGCAGGCCCGTCAGTTCGTCGCGGGTGGCCAGATCGCGGTTGACGGCGAGCGCCTGGGCCAGCGCCTTGCGCTGCTCCTGCAGCCGCGCGCGGATACGCTGGATGCGCAGGTTCAGCGCAATGCTGCCCCCCAGCACGATCAGCACCATGAGCGCATAGGCGGTATCCAGGTAGCCAAACGGGCTGGCGTTAAAACGCGTGGTGGCCGCCACCGCACAGCCGAAGGCCAGCAGTGCATACACGCCGATGCCGATCACCTCGGCCACGGTCAGGCCAAAGGTGCCAAAGAACAGGATCATGGCCAGCACTGCGGGCACCACGCCCCGCGCGTCGCCCGCCAGCACATAAGCCACGGCGCCGCTGGTGATGGTCCAGACCATCTGGGGCACGGTGAGTGAGGGGTCGCTGAGCCGCGCGGTCTCGCCCGAACGGATGAACGCGGTCATCACCACCATCCCGCCGACCGAGATGGCGGCCCACCATTGCACGGCAACGGCGTTCACTGCGCTGCTCGCCGTTGCCACCATCAGCATGACGCCCGCACTGCTGGTCATGAGCACCAGCGCGAGCAACGCCATGGCCACCAGCGTGCGCCGCCGACGGTCGGTGGAGAGAACCACGTCCCGAATGCGGTGCCAGCGGGAAGGTGTGCGCAAGGTGGGTGCTCCTGCCAGGGCGGTCGGGTGGCGTGTGGATGGGTGGGGCTGCGCTGCGGCGTGCAACGGGGCCTGGCCGTGCGCTTTTCATTCTAGGAGGGTCATCGCCCGGCGTACAGCCCTGCCCAGGCGCGGCCTGGGGTTTCGCCGAAGGACCCTGACCCCGTTAAGGATGTCCTGCATAACCCTCGCGAGTCGGTGGTAGTGCGGATCGGGATGGGCCGCAAGGCGTCTTTTGGCAGCCAATAGCCCAGCTATTGGCAAGAAAAGCAACGCAGCGGACCGCCCGAGACCGCGCTATCACCCATCGCAGGGAGTTATGCAGGTCATCCTTAAAGAAGGGTGAGTGCCGCCAAGGCGGCCAGCGGTGCGGTCTCGGCGCGCAGCACACGGGGGCCCAGCGTGACCGGGGCAAAGCTGTGTTGCAGTGCCAGGTCTTCCTCGGTGCTGGAGAGCCCGCCTTCGGGGCCGGAGAGAAACACCACGGGCCCGGCCGGGCCCGCCGCCGTGTGCAGCGGCGCCGTGCCCGCGCGCAGCGACAGCAGCAGGCGCTGCACGGTGGTGGCCTGGGCCTGGGCGCGTACCCAGCCGGCCAGGTCCACGGCGTTGTGCACCACGGGCACGCGGTTGCGGCCGCACTGCTCGCAGGCGGCCACGGCCACGGCCTGCCAGTGGGCGATTTTTTTCTCGGCCCGCTCGCCCTTGAGCTTGAGCACGCTGCGCTCGGCCACCAGGGGCGTGATGCTCGCCACGCCCAGCTCGGTGGCTTTCTCCACCAGCCAGTCCATGCGTTCGTTGGCGGTGATACCGGCCAGCAGGTGCACGGCGCGCGGGGCTTCACGTTCGGTGGCATGGTGGGCGCCCACCACCACGCGCACATCGCTGCGGCCCATCTTCAGTATCGTGGCGTCGAATTCGCCGCCCGGGTCGCCCTCGGCTTGCCCGCCGTGGAACAGCGTGATGGTGTCGCCCGGTTGCAGGCGCAGCACCTGTACGTGGCGCGCAGCGCCGGGGGGCAGGTCTAGCTCGGCGCCGGTGGCCAGAAGGGCCGGGCAATGGAAACGGGGCATTTGCTACTTAATTTATAGCTACTTGCGCTTGATTGATAAGCGCTAGAGCCTAATTTTATTCTGCTTTACTGCGTGCGCCCAGTCGCGCCGCTACATCCGGCCGTAGGCAAAGCCCACCACCGGCTCGGTGCCTTCGATCTGGTCGAGCATCTTGAGCAGCGGCCCCAGCTGCCGGTAGCGGTTGGCCGTGGCGCGGATGTAGGCCATGAAACGCGGCGCATCGGCCAGGTACTTGGGCTTGCCGTCGCGCAGGGTCAGGCGCGCAAAGATTCCGGCGACCTTGAGGTGGCGCTGCAGGCCCATCCATTCCACCGCACGGTAGAACTCGCCGAAGTCATCGCCCCAGCCGCTGGCGCTGCGGGCCCCCAGCAGTCCGGCCTTGCGCGCCTTCTCCCAGTAACGCACGGTAATGTCAATAACGAATTCTTCTTCCCAGCTGATGAACGCATCGCGCAGCAGGCTGGCGATGTCGTAGGTGATAGGGCCGTAGACGGCGTCCTGGAAGTCCAGCACCCCCAGGGGCGCGCCCTGTTCGGTGGGGGCCATCAGGTTCCGGGTCATGAAATCGCGGTGCACATAGACCTGGGGGGCGGCCAGGTTGTGGGCCACGATGGCATCGAAGGCGCTGGCCAGCGTGGCCTGCTGCTTGTCGTCCAGCGTGACGCTGCGGTGCCTGGCCAGGTACCAGTCGGGGAACAGCGCCAGTTCGCGGCGCAGCAGCGCCTCGTCATAGGCCGGCAGCACGCCCGGCTGGGAGGCTTTTTGCCAGTCCAGCAACACATCGGTGGCCTGCTGGTACCAGGCGTAGGCGTCCTGGGGCTTTTCGGGGTTCAGCAGCTCGATCAGCGTCTGGCGGCCCAGGTCGGACAGCAGCATGAAGCCGGTCGGTTCATCGTACGCAAGGATATCGGGCACGTTCAAACCGGCGGCGGCCATCAGGCCCTGCACCTGCACGAAGGGCTTGCAGTTTTCCTTGTCCGGCGGCGCATCCATCACGATGCGGCTGCAGCCCATGGCGCTGTCGATGCGCAGGTAGCGCCGAAAGCTCGCGTCCGCCGAGGCGGGGCGCAGCGTGGCGGGCAGTAGCTGGTGCGGGCCCACCAGGGGCGCCAGCCAGGCCTCGAAGGCTGTCTGGCGGGCCGCATCGGGCCAGGCCACGGTGGAAGTTGCGGGGGTTGCCACGGCCGTGCCCGGGGGCGGGCAGGCGGGAGAAGGGGAAGATGGGTGGCTCATGGATAATCCGATTTTACAAACCCGCTCCCCCCAGGCTCTGAGGTGGGCGGGTTCCTCCTTCTTTGATCCGCCCCTGCCCACCGCCCCACGTGCCACGCTGCAAGCCCCCCACCGTGCAGACATCCTCCCTCCGGCCCCGGCCCGCCAAGGCGAAGCCCGAGCGGCTGCGCGCTCCCGTACCCCGGGCCCTGGCTTATGGCGTGGCGCTGGCCTGGTGCGGTCTGCCGCTCTCTGTGCTGGCGCAGGCGCCTGACGCCGCCCCGCCTGCCAGCGCCTGGGATGCACCCCCTGCGCTGCGCACCTCGCCCCTGCTTCAGGAAAAGATTCCCGAGGCGGTCCGGCCCCAGCTCCCCGTTTTTGTGACGGGGGACCGGATCAGCGGCCAGACCGACCTGAACGCCGTCATCGAAGGCAATGCCGAATTGCGCCGGGGCGACACCGTGATCCGTGCCGACCGCCTGGACTACAACGTGCCCGAAGACCTGGCCAAGGCCAACGGCAAGGTGCGCATCAACCGCGCGGGCAACGTGTACGAAGGCACGGCGCTGGAGCTGCGGGTGGATGCCTTTGAGGGATTCTTCAGCGACGCCCGCTACCAATTTTTGGCCACCCAGGCGCACGGCGACGCCACGCGCGTGGATTTCATCGACCGCGACCGTGCCGTGGTGCACAACGCCACCTACACCACCTGCGAGCGCGGCAATGAAGAAAGCTGGCAGCCCGACTGGGTGCTGCGCGCCGCCACCATTCGCATCGACAACGAGGAAGAGGTCGGCACCGCCGAAGACGCGGTGCTGGAGTTCAAGGGCGTCTCTGTGCTGCCCATTCCGTACATCACCTTCCCGCTGTCGGACAAGCGCAAGTCCGGCCTGCTGCCGCCCACCATCGGGCTGGACAGCCGCGACGGGGTGGCGTACATCCAGCCCTACTACTGGAACATCGCACCCAACCGCGACGCCACGCTGCGCGCGGCACTCATGACCAAGCGCGGCGCCAACTTGGGGGGCGAGTTCCGCTACCTGGAGCCCACTTACACCGGCCAGATCAGTGCCGATGTGATGCCCACCGACCGCCTGCGCGACCGCATGCGCTGGAGCTTTTCGGGCCAGCACCAAGGCGCCTTTGACACGCCGATGGGCGGGCTGGGGCTCAATCTGAACGTCAACCGCGTGAGCGACGACAACTACTGGCGCGACTTTGGCCGGGCGTCCGACCTGCTGCGCCAGCGCCTGCTGCCGGGCGACGCCACGCTGTCGTGGGCGCGCAATGACATGTCCGCCAGCGTGCGCACCCTCAAGTGGCAGACCTTGCAGGACGTGACCTCGCCCATCGTGCCGCCGTATGACCGGCTGCCCCAGTTGCAGTGGCGCTATGCACCGTCGCAGCTGGGTGGCGGGCTCGATGCCAGCGTGGAGCTGGACACCACCCGCTTCCAGGCCGCCCGCGAGCTGACAGGCCAGCCCAATGCCAACCGCAGCTATGCGATGGCGCAGATCAGCCGGCCGTTTCTGGCGCCCGGTGGCTTCGTGACCCCGCGCCTGCAATTGCACGCCACGCAGTACCAGTTTGACTCGGCGCTGTCCAACGGGCAGCGTTCAGCCAACCGCACCCTGCCCACCTTCAGCCTGGACAGCGGGCTGGTGTTCGAACGCGATGCCGCTTACTTTGGCCGCGCCTTTTTGCAGACGCTGGAGCCGCGCGCGTTCTACACCTACACGCCTTACCGTGACCAGAGCATGCTGCCCGTGTACGACACGGCGGCCAATGATTTCAACTTCGCCACCATCTACACCGAGAACGCTTTCGGGGGTAACGACCGGCTGGCCGACAACAACCTGCTCACACTGGGCGTGACCACCCGGCTGCTGGACCCGAACACGGGCGCCGAGGCTGCACGCTTTGGCATTGCCCAGCGGCTGCGGTTCTCGGACCAGAAGGTCACCTTGCCCGGCGGTACCCCCGTGAGCGAGCGCCTGTCGGACCTGCTGCTGGGCGCGGGCATCAGCTGGACGCCCCAGTGGGGCTTTGACTCCACCGTGCAGTACAACCCCAAGACGGGCCGCTCCATCCGCTCGACCATCGGCGCGCGCTACAGCCCCGGCAATTACCGCACCGTGAGCGCGGCCTATCGCCTGCAGCGTGGCACCAGCGAGCAGATCGACATCGGCTGGCAGTGGCCGCTGAACGACCTGTGGGGCGACAAGGGCAAAGACCTGGGCGCAGGCCGTGGCCAGGGCGGCGGGCGCTGGTACAGCGTAGGCCGCCTGAACTACAGCCTGCAGGACCGCAAGCTGGTGGACACTGTGGTGGGCCTGGAATACGACAGCTGCTGCTGGATTGGCCGTGTGGTGCTGGAGCGCCTGCAAAGCAGCGTGACCACCTCCAACACCCGCCTGCTGTTCCAGATCGAGTTCGTCGGCTTCTCGCGCCTGAGCCTGGGCTCCAGCCCCCTGGACACCTTCAAGCAGAATGTGCCGCGTTACCAGAACCTGCGCGAGCAGGTCACAACGCCCAGCCGTTTCAGCAACTACGACTAACGCCCAACGCTCCTACGCTTAACGCCATGAATCACCGTGTCATTGCACTGGCCATTGCCACCCTGGCTTCCCTGCTCTCCCAGGGCGCCCTGGCCCAAGGGCTGCGCCCTTCCGGCGCACCGTCGGGCAAAGGGCTGACGGCGCGCCCGGCGGCCGCACCATCGATCACGCTGCCTGCAGAAACGGCGAGTGGTAGCAGCAGCTCGGCACCCCGGCAGGCGGATTTCATTGTCGCCGTGGTCAATTCCGAGCCCGTGACCAACAACGAGGTCCGCGCGCGCCTGGGCCGCGCCGAAGCCCAGCTGGCCCAGCAAGGGGGCGCCATGCCGCCCCGGGAGCTGCTGGCGCGCGAGGTGCTGGAGCGCATCATCCTGGAGCGCGCACAGCTGCAGCAAGCCAAGGAGTCGGGCCTCAAGGTGGATGACTACGCCGTGTCGCAGGCCGAACAGGGCGTGGCCCGCCAGAACAACATGTCGGTCGATGACCTCTACCGCCGCCTGGCGCGGGACGGCATGGGCAAGGAGCGCTTCCGCGAGGAATTGCGCAACCAGTTGCTGCTGCAGCGCCTGCGCGAGCGCGAGGTGGAGGCGCGCGTGAAAGTCACCGACCTGGACATCGACCAGTACCTGCGCGAGCAGCAAAAGGGCAACGACGTCGCTTCGATGGAGATCAACCTGGGCCATGTGCTGGTGCTGGTGCCCGAGAACGCGAGCCCCGTGCAGGTGGCCGAGCGCCAGGCACGCGCCCAGCGCGCGGCCGACAAGGTGCGCGCGGGGGAAGACTTTGCGGCCGTGGCCCGCGAGTTTTCGGATGCGCCCGAGGGACAGCGCGCGGGCGGCCAACTGGGCATGCGCCCGGCCGACCGTTATCCCGAGCTGTTTGTGAACTCCACGCTGGGCCTGCCTGTGGGCAGCATCGTCGGGCCCGTGCGCTCGCCTGCGGGCTTCCACGTGCTCAAGGTGATCGAGCGAGTCACGGCTGGCGTGCCCACCACGGTGGTGCAAAACCATGCCCGCCACATCCTGCTGCGCACGGGGCCGCAACTTTCCGAAAGCGCCGCCGCCGCTCGCCTGGCCGACTACCGCCGCCGTGTGCAGATGGGGCAGGCCGATTTTGCGGCGCTGGCCCGTGAGCACTCGCAGGACGGTAGCTCCAAGGAAGGTGGCGACTTGGGCTGGGCCACCCCCGGCCGCTATGTGCCTGAGTTCGAGCAGGCCCTGAACGCCCTCAAGCCCGGCGACATCAGCGAACCCGTGGTTTCGCGTTTCGGCGTGCACCTGATCCAGCTGCTGGAGCGCCGCGAGGCCAAGCTCACCCAGCGCGAGCAGCGCGACATGGCGCGCGACACCGTGCGCGAGAAGAAACTGGACGAGGCCTACGCCACCTGGGCGCAGGAGCTGCGCGGACGCGCGTATGTCGAATACCGCGACCCACCGCAGTGACCGACCGATGATCAGACAGGTAAGCACGCGTTGAAACACATCCCCCGCAAGCGCTTCGGGCAGCATTTTCTGTCCGACAAGGGCATCATCGAAGATATCGTGCAGGCCATTGCACCCCATCCGGGCCAGCCCATGGTTGAGATCGGGCCGGGCCTCGCGGCGCTGACCCAGCCCCTGGTCGAGCGCCTGGGGCGCCTCACGGTCATCGAGCTGGACCGCGATCTGGCCTTGCGCCTGCGTCTGCACGGCCAGCTGGAAGTGATCGAGTCCGACGTGCTCAAGGTGGACTTCACCGCGCTGGCACTGGCCATGCGCGAGAAAGCCGCGTTGCCCGACCTCAAGCTGCGCGTGGTGGGCAACCTGCCCTACAACATCTCCACGCCCATCCTGTTCCACTTGCTGGACCATGTGCAGGTGATTGAAGACCAGCACTTCATGCTGCAAAAGGAAGTGATCGATCGCATGGTGGCCAAGCCCGCCACCAGCGACTATGGGCGCCTGTCAGTCATGCTGCAGTGGCGCTACGCCATGGAAAACGTGCTGTTCGTGCCGCCTGAGAGCTTTGACCCACCCCCACGCGTGGACAGCGCCGTGGTCCGCATGGTGCCGCACGCAGAGCCTGCGCCTTTGTCGGTGCCCCTGCTGGAAGAACTGGTGCAGGTCGCCTTCAGCCAGCGCCGCAAGCTGCTGCGCCACACCCTGGGCCGCTGGCTCGAAGCGCGCCAGTTCGCCGGCACCTTCGACACCCAGCGCCGCGCCGAGGAAGTGCCCGTGGCCGAATACGTGGCGCTGGCGCAGGTTTGCTCTTGAATTGATAGCTGTTGGCGCTTGATGGGCGAGCGCAAGGCGCCATTTTTGCCGTAGATGCGATGGCGTCGCGCCTACAGCTTTGGCCCCTCATTTCGCCACGACCCTGGCAACTGTCACGGCCCAGGCCAGTGACACCGCGCAAGGGCCGCCCCGCCGCGCTGGTGTCGTCCCCCTTCCCGGCGAAGCCGAGAGAAGGGGGAAGCGGCGTAGCCGCTCAGGGGGATATACCGAGTTACGCCGCGCTCAGCCAGTAACCCGCGTTGAAAGGGCTGCTCATGCGCAGCGCCATCGGGGAGACATCGACAAGCTTGTCGGTCGGCATTTTTTCGGCGGAATCCGTGCCGATTTCAATGCCCTCGACACCTTGTTGGGTGCCGGTAGCCTCGTTCGCCCGTTCTGCTTGGCTGGTGGATGCAGAACGGGCTACAGAAAAGAATAGAAACACCGGAACGGTATCTTGCGGTCGCCCCAGTAGTCGGCGGCGTCGCGGAAGATATCGAGCAGTTGTTCACGCGCTTCCTTGTCGAACTTGCCCGTGGCGGGGATCTGCTCCAGCACCACGATGAAACCAGGCTGCGGGCCCGATTTATGCAAGGGATCCGTCATGCAGTCGTACAACGCATCAAAGTTCTTGCCGAAGTGCGACGGGAAGGTGAATTGCCCGGCAATCAGGTCCAGCACATCCTGCTTGGACTGCGCGTGGGCCAGGTTGGCGTACAAGAAATGGTGACCCATGGAGGTGGCCGCATCCTGCAGGTCCTGCACGCGGAAAGCGCGAATGGACTGCACGATGTTGGTGCGCACGCCACGCAGTGGCGTTTCCAGGTCTTTACGAAGTGGCGTCTGCATCTCCGCTACTCTTTCTTTTTAAAGTCCACAAACTTCTGGCATTTCGCAGGGCTGCGGGATGCAGCCTGCGGGTGGGGGATTCAAGGGGGCGCGCTTACCGCTGCCAGCGTATCTCTGGCCTGCGTGCAGCGCAACGGGGGTCACTCGACGATCTCGCGAAAACTGGCGTAGTGATCGCTGGTGTAGTAGCAGGCGTCCGGAACCCGGGGCTTGCCGCCACACACAATGCGCCGGGCTCCCCGGTTGCGCGATCCTGGTGTTCTGACGGTGTACTCACGGTAGTAGCCCCGCTTGTGGGCGGGCAACAGCCGCTCGCGATTGCCAAAAACTGTTCCGTCCTTGTCATACGGAAAGGGCCCTCCTTCACGGATCAGCGCATACGTCGCCCGCCCTTGGGGCGGCAACTCGGCCAATGCGATAGGGGGGATGGAGCCGTCGGTGGACGGGGAGTTCCGGGCATGCCCCGCTACCGGGGACAACACGAACGCAACACCCAAAACACACAAAAACCCTGCTTTGCGCGCCCGGGTGGCTACAGCCTTCAGCATCAACGAACCTTTCAGAAACTACGGGTTAACCCGAAATTTCGAGCCGCTAGTGTCGCTCAACGGCCCCCAAAAAGCAAGCGTCTGCACAAAGATTGGGCAGACGCTGAAGGGAAAAACAAGCTCTTTAAGTTAGCGCTTGCTATCAATTTTTGGCTTATCTTGACACGTTGGCATCGGCCACGGTAAGTGCTGTCATGTTCACAATGCGGCGCACGGTGGCGCTGGGCGTCAGGATGTGGACCGGCTTGGCCGCGCCCAGCAGCACGGGGCCGATGGCGATGCCGCCGCCTGCGGCGGTCTTGAGCAGGTTGTAGGCGATGTTGGCTGCGTCGATGTTGGGGAACACCAGCAGGTTGGCGTCACCCGTCAGTTCGCTGCTGGGCATGAGGGCCGCACGGGCCTTGCCGTCCAGCGCCACGTCGCCATGCATTTCACCGTCCACTTCCAGCCAGGGGGCTTGCTGGCGCAGCAGTTCGAGCGTCTGGCGCATTTTGACGGCGCTGGGGTGGTTGCTGGTGCCGAAGTTGGAGTGCGACAGCAGCGCGGCCTTGGGCTTGACGCCAAAGCGCATCATTTCCTCAGCAGCCAGGGCGGTGATCTCTGCCAGCTCCTGGGGTGTCGGGTCGTAGTTGACGTGGGTGTCCACCAGGAACACCTGGCGCCCGGGCAGCATGAGGCCGTTCATGCAGGCGTATACCGGCACATCCTGCGCCGTGCTGTCGGCGCCGCCCGCGTGTTTGCCGATCACCTGGTCGATGTAGAGCAGGTGGTTGGCCGTGGTGCCCCAGGTGCCGCAGATCAGGCCGTCCACCTCGCCCTTGTGCAGCATCATGGCGCCGATGAGCGTGAGGCGCCGGCGCATTTCGATCTTGGCGACCTGCTGGGTGATGCCCTTGCGCTCGGTCATGCGGTGGTAGGTCTGCCAGAAGTCGCGGTAGCGGTGGTCGAAGTCGGTGTTGACCACGTCGTAGTCCACGCCTTCCTTCAGGCGCAGGCCAAACTTTTCGATGCGCTGGGCAATGATGGCGGGGCGGCCGATCAGCGTCGGGCGGGCCACCTTTTCGTCCACCACGATCTGCGCGGCGCGCAGCACGCGCTCTTCTTCGCCTTCGGCGTAGGCCACGCGCTTCTTGGCGGCAGTGCGGGCGGCGTCGAAGATGGGTTTCATCGTCGTGCCGGAGGCGTAGACAAAGGTCTGCAGCCGGTCGCGGTAAGCGTCCATGTCGGCGATGGGGCGCTGGGCTACGCCGCTGTCCATGGCGGCCTGGGCCACGGCCGGCGCAATCTTCATCATCAGGCGCGGGTCGAACGGCTTGGGAATCAGGTATTCCGGGCCGAACGACAGCTTCTCGCCCACATAGGCGGCGGCCACCACTTCGCTCTGCTCGGCCTGGGCCAGCTCGGCAATCGCGTGGACGGCGGCAATCTCCATCTCATCGGTGATGGTGGTGGCGCCGCAGTCCAGCGCGCCACGGAAGATGTACGGGAAGCACAGGACGTTGTTGACCTGGTTCGGGTAGTCCGAGCGCCCCGTGGCCATGATGATGTCGCTGCGCACGCTGTGCGCCAGCTCGGGCAGGATCTCGGGATTTGGGTTGGCCAGGGCGAAGATCACCGGGCGCTCGGCCATGGTGGCCACCATTTCGGGCTTGAGTACATTGCCCGCCGACAGGCCCAGGAACACGTCCGCGCCCACCATCACCTCGGCCAGCTTGCGCGCGTCGGTCTTTTGCATGAACTGGCGCTTGTCGTCGTCCATCAGCTCTTCGCGGCCCTCGTAGACCACACCAGCCAGGTCGGTGACAAACACGTTCTTGCGCTGCACACCCACCTTGAGCAACAGGTTCAGGCAGGCCAGCGCCGCTGCACCCGCGCCGCTGGTGACCAGCTTCACCTCCTCGATCTTCTTGCCCGCCACCTTCAGCGCATTCACGATGGCCGCCGCCACCGTGATGGCCGTGCCGTGCTGGTCGTCGTGGAAGACCGGAATCTTCATGCGCTTGCGCAGCTCGCGCTCCACGTAGAAGCAATCGGGGGCCTTGATGTCTTCGAGGTTGATGGCGCCGAAGGTCGGCTCCAGCGCGGCGATCACTTCCACCAGCTTCTGGGGGTCTTTTTCGTCGATCTCGATGTCGAACACATCCACGCCGGCGAATTTCTTGAACAGAACGCCCTTGCCTTCCATCACCGGCTTGGAGGCCAGCGCGCCGATGTCGCCCAGGCCCAGAACGGCGGTGCCGTTGGTGATCACCGCCACCAGGTTGCCGCGCGAGGTGTAGCGGAAGGCATTGGCCGGGTCCTTGACGATTTCTTCGCAAGGTGCGGCCACACCGGGCGAGTAGGCCAACGCCAGGTCATGCTGGTTGACCATCTGCTTGGTGGCGGCAATGGCGATCTTGCCGGGCTTGGGAAACTCGTGGTACTCGAGAGCGGCACGGCGCAACTGGGCGCGCTTGTCGGAATCGTTGTTGTTCTGGGCCGTGGTGTTTTCGGGCATTCAATTGTCTCCAGCTTGGGGTGTCAATGCCACGCCGGTTCAAGCAGGTCCGGCGCAGGTTGTCAGCTTTCGTAAGGGTGGGCGATTGTAGGCCGCGTTCGGTAAAAACCCTAGTAAGCGAATCTGCTTACATGGGAAATTCAGCTTTGCCGTCTGGGTTGGAATGCGGCGGATCGCTCCAGCGCGAGGTGCAACCTTTATGCAACCGCTGCCGAAGTGGTCTGGACCTCCGCTTCGAGCCCGTCCAGCCTGGGCTTCAAGCTGCTAAACCGTGGGCTTCACCACAATCGTTCCTAGCCAGGGCTGTTTTGCGGTCAGCGCAGTCCATGGCCGAGATACGGAAAAAAGACCGCAGAAATGGACTGCAGCGGTCCTTCTGTCATCGACGGTTTTCAGTTCGTTTCCAGTTCCTGCGGGCAACAGATCGAAGCGAGCGCTATCGTTAGCGGTGCTTCCCATGGCGCAAGCTGTTAGCCAAACAGCGCCTCATAGCGGGCGATGTTCGGCGAGCGCGTATCCGGCATGCTGGGCACCAGCATCCACTGCACACTTCCCAATTGCGGGTGGCTCAGGGTGTACGTTGCCTGAGAAAGCCTTGGAGCATCTGGTCCATGAAATAGCAGTGTGAACGGTGTCCGAAATTGCTCTGGCAAATGGCCGCGCGCCCGTTCGGTAGCTTCTACCAAAACCAGCTCCACAGGGCCATGCTGTGTCAGTGCGACGAAGGAACTGCCCACCAGGGTGTTGACGGATTCAAAAGTGGTGCTCATCGATGGCGTGTGTTGAGGGATCACAAAAGGGTTGGATACAGGCCATTGAGTTGCCAGAATGGGCTGGTATCCACGACCCACTCAACATCCTACAGCCGAGAATCCACTGTGTATTTGCTATCTGAACCATTCGCCCTGCGTGAGAGGGCCGACGACGATCAGCCTTTTCTGCTGGAACTCTATCTGTCTACCCGCGATGACCTCCGGCAGGCCATCCCCGACCTCGCGCTGCTCCAGCAGTTGATAGCCATGCAGTTCAATGCACAGGAGACCGGCTACCGCCACCAGTTCCCCTTGGCCCGCCAGTTGGTACTGCTGCGTTCCGGCCACCCAATAGGGCGCATGGTGGTAGACGCCTCACTCGAACAATTGCGTCTGGTGGATATCGCCATTGCGCCGCCTGCTCGCCGCAGCGGCGCTGCAATGGCTGCGTTGGCTGCGCTGCAGCGCCATGCAGCAGCGCAGGGCCTGCCACTGTGTCTGGCGGTAGGGCGATACAACGGTCCAGCGCAGTGTCTGTATCAAAAATGCGGATTCACTTCCGTGACCGAAGACGATCTGTTCGTACAGATGATCTGGAGAAGCACTTCGCAGTGAGACCTGCCAGCGCAATCGCTCCGTTGTTGAAGCCATCTTCGACGGGGGAAATGAAGTGTGCCTGACCGTGTAGCGCTTGCAGGCAAGGCCATCCGTGGGGCGGTTCCTGCATCGACAACGGGGACACACTGGAAGTAGATCGCTGTGCCGGGGGCCGCAGAACAAGCTGCGGCGCTTGCTGGCCACCTGGCTGCAGACAATCCATGCCCCAGACCAGATGCCCCACCGCAGCTATGCGACAGCCGCATAGCTGCCCACGCCGCACGCAGCGACCGCAGCGCTGCTTGCGCGAGACCGTCCAACGATCTCAGTTGCGCGATGGGAAGATGCCTTCCATGCAAATGATGTAGTTGAGGCCCAGATACGGCTGCATGTTGGACACCATGGCTGTGGTCGTCACGGGGGCGGCCAACGGCTGGCCGCCGGTATTGGCGCCCACCGTCACCGCGCCTGTGCCACCAATGGTGGTGCTGACACCACCCAGGTTGACCGGACCCGTTGCGGTCGGTGAGTAGATGGACGCGCTGCTCGGGCCACTCGGCGATGCGCTGAGGAAAGAGCCATTGGCGGGAGTCGTGCTGGTGCCCGTGGTGCCCGTGGACGCCTGCAAATGCGTTGTGCCCGTGAGCCCTGCGGGGTCGAAGGTGGCCGGGTGCGTGTGCGGTGGCAGATTGGAGGCATTGAGTGTCACCGTCGCCGAGCCCGTGCCAATCACAGTGTTGTTGTTGGTACCCGCCTTCTCGCCTTGTGCAATGGGGGTCAATCCTGGTCCAGGGGCTTGTGATCCGACGGGGACCCTGCCCCGCAAATCCGGCAGGCCGAAGGTGTTCACGCCATCCCCCCCGTACGTGGTTCCCAGCAAGGCGAACATGGCTGAGTTTTGCTGAATAGGAACCGTCTGTCCGTTGCAGAACGCCCAGCCGCGCGGCGCGTAGTTGAAACCGACCGGCATGATCATCCCCATAAATGCGTCCATGAGTTCTCCTCCATTAGTGAGTGATAGGCTCAGGAATACTATGACGGCAACACGGGAGCGGTCAACGAAAATGCTGCAAGAGGCATTTCACACACGCGAACGCACTCCCCGGCCTGTCTGTCACCCCCTCTGGGGGACTTTGAACGAGCCCTGGGCGCGCGCTGCGCTCTATCGGCTGCTCGGAAAGCTGAACACCGCGCCCTCGCGCACACCGGCGCTGGGCCAGCGCTGGGTGATGGTCTTGCGCTTGGTGTAGAAGCGCACGGCGTCGGGGCCGTAGGCGTGCAGGTCGCCGAACAGCGAACGCTTCCAGCCGCCGAACGAGTGGTAAGCCACCGGCACGGGCAGGGGCACGTTCACGCCCACCATGCCCACCTGGATGTGGTCGGTGAAGTAGCGGGCGGCCTCGCCGTCGCGCGTGAAGATGCAGGTGCCGTTGCCGTATTCGTGGTCGTTGATGAGCTGCATGGCTTCCTGCAGCGTCTTCACGCGCACCACACCGAGCACGGGGCCGAAGATCTCTTCCTGGTAGATCTTCATGCCGGGCTTGACGTTGTCGAACAGGCACGCGCCCAAAAAGTAGCCTTCCTCATGGCCCGCCACCTGAACGCCCCGGCCATCCACCACCAGCGTGGCACCCTCTGCCACACCCTGGTCGACATAGCCCTTCACCTTCTCGAAGTGCGGCTTGGTCACCAGCGGGCCCATGTCGTTGCTGTTGTCGGTGCCGGGGCCGACCTTCATCTTGGCGATCTCGGTCTTCAGGCCCGCGATCACGGCGTCGCCCACTTCGTCGCCCACGGCCACCAGCAGCGGGATGGCCATGCAGCGCTCGCCGCACGATCCGTAGGCCGCGCCCATCAGGGCGCTCACGGCGTTGTCCACGTCCGCGTCGGGCATGAGCACGGCGTGGTTCTTGGCGCCGCCCAGGGCCTGCACGCGCTTGCCGTGTTTGCAGCCTTCGCTGTAGATGTATTCGGCAATCGGCGTGGAGCCCACAAAGCTCACGGCCTTCACGCGCGGGTCCTGCAGCAGAGTGTCCACGGCCAGCTTGTCGCCGTTGACGACGTTCAGCACGCCGGGCGGCAGGCCCGCTTCCAGCGCCAGCTGGGCGATGAACAGCGTGGAGGATGGGTCGCGCTCGGAGGGCTTGAGCACAAAGGTGTTGCCACACGCCACGGCCATGGGCCACATCCACAGCGGCACCATCGCCGGGAAGTTGAAGGGCGTGATGCCTGCGGTGACGCCCAGCGCCTGGAACTCACTCCATGAGTCGATGCTGGGGCCCACGTTGCGGCTGTGCTCGCCCTTGAGCAGCTCGGGCGCGTAGCTCGCGTATTCGACGTTTTCAATGCCACGCTGCAGCTCACCGTGTGCGTCGGCCAGCACCTTGCCGTGTTCGGCGGTGATCAGGGCGGCAATCTTGTCGGCGTTTTCTTCGAGCAGGACTTTCAGCTTGCTCATCACGCGGGCGCGCTTCAGGGGCGGCGTGTTGCGCCAGGCGGGGAAGGCGGCTTCGGCCGAAGCAATGGCGGCCTCCACAGTAGCCTTGCTGGCCAGCGCCACGCTGGTGGTCGACTGGCCCGTGGCGGGGTTGAACACCGGCTGCGTGCGCGCCGTGTCCGCAACGATCTTGCCGTCGATCAGGTGGCCGACGGTGGTGGTGACGTTCTTGTCGTGGTTCATGGCAAAAATATGGGTAAAAAGTGCCTCTAGCGCTTATCTAGAAAGCGCTAGCAGCTATTGAATCAGGAGTATTCCCGCTGGCGGATGAAACGGCGCGCGCCAGGCCAGCGGCCGCCGTGCAAGGGCCGGGGGTGTGTCATCACGCCGTTTCAGCCAGGGCATCGCCCAGTGCGTTGATCAGGCGGTCGATTTCGGCCTTCTCGCTGATGAAGGGCGGCGCCAGCTGGATGGTGTCGCCACCGTAGCGCACGTAAAAGCCCTTCTTCCAGCAGTTCATCGCAATTTCATAGGGGCGGCGGGCCGGCTCGCCCGGCAGCGCGGCAATGGTGAAGCCAGCAGCCAGCCCAAAGTTGCGGATGTCAGCCACATGCTTGGCGCCCTTCAAGCTGTGCACGGCTTGCTCGAAGTACGGCGCCAGCGCGTTCACGCGGCCGATCATGTCTTCCTTCTGCAGGATGTCGAGCGCCGCAATGCCCGCCGCGCAGGCCACAGGGTGGGCCGAGTACGTGTAGCCGTGCGCGAACTCCAGCATGTACTCCGGGCCGCCCGCCGCCATGAAGGTGTCGTAGATCTCCTTGGTGGCCACCACGCCGCCCAGCGGTTGCGCGCCGTTGGTCACTTGTTTGGCAAAGTTCAGGATGTCGGGCGTCACGCCAAAGGCCTCGGCCCCGGTCCAGGCGCCGCTGCGGCCAAAGCCGCTGATCACTTCGTCAAAAATCAGCAGGATGTTGTTCTGCGTGCAGATCTCGCGCAGGCGCTGCAGGTAGCCCACGGGCGGGATCACCACACCGGCCGAGCCCGAGAAAGGTTCCACGATCACGGCGGCAATGTTCGATGCGTCGTGCAGCGCAATCACGTCCAGCAGGCGGTCGGCCAGCTCTTTGCCGGTAGGCGGCATGCCTTTGTGGAACGAGCCAGCGGGCGGCTGGGTGTGGGGCAGGTGGTCGGCTTCAATGCCCTGGCCGAACATCTTGCGGTTGGCAACAATGCCGCCCACCGAGATGCCACCGAAGTTCACGCCGTGGTAGCCCTTTTCGCGGCCGATCAGGCGGGTTTTGCTCGCCTGGCCCTTGTTGCGCCAGTAAGCGCGCGCCATCTTCAGCGAGGTGTCGGCCGACTCGGAGCCCGAGCCGGTGAAGAACACATAGTCCAGGCCCGCAGGCGTCAGTTCCTTGACCCGGTTGGCCAACTCGAACGACAGCGGGTGGCCGAACTGGAAGGCGGGCGCGTAGTCCAGCTTCATCGCCTGCTTGCCAATGGCCTCGGCGATCTCGCGGCGGCCATGGCCCAGGCCCGCACACCACAGGCCCGAGAGGCCATCAAAAATCTTGCGGCCGTCCGCGTCGGTGTAGTAGGCGCCGCTGCCCTCCACGATCATGCGCGGGTTGGCCTTGAACTGGCGATTGGCCGTGTAGGGCATCCAGTGCGCGTCCAGCCACTCGGCGTCCATGCGGGGGCCTTCGGCACCTGCGGCGGGTTTTTCGATGTTGACGAAGCTCATGGGGTTCTCCAGTGCAAAGGCGGCGACAAAAGGCAGGCAACCCCAGCGGTCTGGGGCTTGACGTAGGGCATTGTTGCGCTGCCTGTTAATCTCTCCAATACTCCAATATCAATGTTTACTTGACGGTTTATGCAAGTAAAAGCACCCCCACCCCACCCTTCCCCCAAACACCGCGCCGTACTGGGCCAGCTCAGCGACATGGACCTGCGCCTCTTGCAGGTCTTCAAGAGCGTGGTCGAGTGCGGCGGCATGTCGGCCGCCGAACTGGAGCTGAACATCGGCACCAGCACCGTCAGCCGCCACATGAAAGACCTGGAAACCCGCCTGGGCCTCACCTTGTGCCGCCGGGGCCGGGCCGGTTTTGCCCTCACGGCCGAGGGGCAGCGCGTGTACGACGAGACCCTGCGCCTGCTGTCGGCCGTGGACGCCTTTCGCAGCAGCATCGATGACATCCACCGCCGCATGGGCGGGCGGCTGGAGGTGGCGGTGTTCGACAAGACCGCCAGCAACCCGGCCGCGCACATCGGCGATGCGATTGCGCTCTTTGCCAGCCAAGCGCCGGAAGTCAGCCTGCAGATGCACGTGGCGTCCATCCCGGCCATCGAGCGCGGGCTGATCGACGGCAGCTTCCACGTGGGCATCATCCCGGCGCACCGCACGTCGCAAAGCCTGGTCTATGCCGACCTGTTTGCCGAAACGATGTTGCTGTACTGCGGTGCGCGCCACCCGCTGTATGGCACCGACCATGCTGCGCTCACCTGGGAATCCCTGCGCGCCTACCAGTTTGCGGGCCTGGGCTACCACTCGCCCAACATGGAGCTGAGCCACAGCACCCGCCTGCCGCGCAAGGCCACCGGGTTCGACCAGGAGTCGATTGCCACGCTGATCCTCTCAGGCCGCTACCTGGGTTTTCTGCCCGACCACTACGCCGAAGGCTTCGAGCGCCAGGGGCTCATGCAGGCCGTTCTGCCCGCGCAGTTCCACTACCGCTGCCAGTTTGTGAGCGTGCTGCGCAAGTCGCCGCAACCGCCGAGGGCGGCGCAGGCGTTTGCACAATGCCTACTGGAGGCCCATGGTTGATGACTTGCCCGCAGCGCGGCGCAGGCAGACAATGCCAACTCTTTGGCGCTTTTGAGCGGGGCACACCATGACAACCATTTCTTCGATTGGCAGTTCCGGCCTGCAGGCCGCGCAGTTGCGGCTGGATGCCTCGGCCAACAACGTGGCCAACATGAACACCCCCAACTACCGCCGCCAGGTGGTGGCGCAGGAAGAGGCCGCCGACAGCGCTGGCGTGCGCGCCACCGTGCAGCGCCAGCAAGAGGCCGAGGGCGTGGCGCTGGAGAAGGAGGCGGTCGAGCAGATGTCGGCCACCTACGCCTTCAAAGCCAATCTGCAGACCATCAAGGCACAAGACGAAATGATGGGTTCGCTGCTGGACGTAAAGGCCTGAGTCGTTTCTCCCGCGCTCCCCACAATGCCCCGCCAGCCGGGGCATTGTTGTTTTCAGCGCCAGCGCTGGAGTGGCCTCGGGCGACCTCAGCTGGCTACAGCCAGCCCGGCCAGCCGGTGAACGAGCCAGCGTTGAAAGGCCAAGCCGGTAGCGGTGCGGCTGCGCAAGGGAATGCTGTACATGGGGGCTCCTTCGTACGGGTGGTTCAGACGTTGGTTCAAACGGCCTGCAAGGCGGCTGGGCTGGGTGCCTGTGTGGCGTCGTCAGCGCCGCGCCGCGCAGCCCGGTCCCACGCCTTTTCATGGAAGAAGAACGCGACCGCCTGCACCGTGGGCTCCAGCAGGCTCAGCGTGAGCGAGGCCCACAGGTTGCCCGTGACGGCATAGGCCACCAGGGCGGCCACGCAGATGTGGATCACGTAGTAGCTGCCAGTTTTCATCAGCATGGTTTTGTTCTGGCGGGCAGCGCGGCGGATGTGGGACATGGCGGACTCCTTTTCACTTCTTCATCAGGGCCTGCGGTGGTGTGCAGGGATGTTGAAATGGTAGTAATTCTCAATAGCGTTGGCTAATTGATCATCACTAAGCCGGAGATAGCCACTATCAAGCGGCCATGCATCCCGGTCGGGCGGCGCCATGCCAACCAAACTGATTCAGCGCGTGAACCAGTTCACCGATGGGGCTCAAAAAAAGCCGCTCCGCGCCATGCCCCCGTTGCTATGATGGCCGCTCTTTTCAACCCCCCTTTTGCTTTGGGAGCACACATGGCCCTCATGGACTTCATCAAGAAACAGTTCATTGACATCATTCAATGGACCGAAGAGGGGGACGGCACGCTGGCCTGGCGCTTCCCCATGGCGGGCATGGAAATCCAGAACGGCGGCACGCTGGTGGTGCGCGAGTCGCAGATGGCCATCTTCGTGAACGAAGGCCAGGTGGCCGACGTGTTTGGCCCCGGCACCTACAAGCTCACCACGCAGACGCTGCCGGTGCTCACGTACCTGAAGAACTGGGACAAGCTCTTCGAGTCCCCCTTCAAGAGCGATGTGTACTTCTTCAGCACACGCCAGCAGATCGACCAGAAGTGGGGTACGCCCCAGCCCATCACGATCCGCGACAAGGACTTTGGCGCCGTGCGCCTGCGCGCGTTCGGCAACTACGCCTTCCGCATTGCCGACCCCAAGGCGTTCCACACCGAAATCTCGGGCACGCGCGAGTCGTATCCCGTGGCCGACCTGGAAGGCCAGCTGCGCGGCCTGGTGCTGCAGAACATCAGCAACGCCATTGCGGGAAGCGGCCTGCCGTTCCTCGACCTGGCGGCCAACCAGGTGATGTTTGCGGAGGCGATGGTCAAGGAACTGGCGCCCATCTTTGCCAAGCTGGGCATCTTGATCGAATCTCTCACGGTGCAGAACGTCTCGCTGCCCGAAGAGCTGCAAAAGATCCTCGACCAGAAGATCGGCATGGGCATGGTGGGCAACGACATGGCCAAATTCATGCAGTACCAGACGGCGCAGGCCATCCCCAAGTTCGCCGAAGCCAGTGGCGGTGGTGGCGGCATTGCGGGCGATGCGATGGGCCTCGGCGCGGGCGTGGCGCTGGGCCAGGTGCTGGCGCAAAACCTGCAGCAGGGCCTGCAGACCCCGGTGGCTCCCGCTGCTGCTGCGGCTGCGCAGGCCGCTGCGACCCCGGTGGGTGTCAAGCCCGAAGAGGTCATGGCAACGCTGGAAAAGCTGGGCGAACTCAAGTCCAAGGGCATCCTCACGCAGGAAGAGTTCGACGCCAAGAAGGCTGAGCTGCTCAAGAAGCTGGTCTGAACCCGGTTGCTATCATAAATATAGCTGTTTGCGCTGGAGGGATAAGCGCTAGAGGCCAAAAAGGCCTCAAAGCCGTGTAGCGCGGCGCAGGCAGCAGCCCCACGATGGCCACCGACCCCACACAGCGTTACTACCGCGCGCCCTGCCCGGGCTGCGGCGCGCCGGTTGAATTCCGCAGCGCGCAGTCCACGCACGCCGTCTGCGGCTACTGCCAGAGCACCGTCGTGCGCAGCGGCGACGTGCTCACGCGCCTGGGCAAGATGGCCGAGCTGTTCGACGACCACAGCCCCCTGCAGCTCATGGCCAGCGGGCGCATCCAGCTCGACGGCAAGGATGTGCCCTTCACCCTGGTGGGTCGCCTGCAATACAAAGGCGATGCAGGGGTCTGGACCGAATGGGCCGCCTTCCTGAACGACGGCACCCTGGCCACGCTGGGCGAGGACAACGGTGCCTACGTCTTCACGCGCCCCATCGACCCCGGCCGCGAAATGCCAGCGCCCGAGCGCTTTCGCATCGGCACCACCACCGCCATCAACGGCAAGCCCTACAGCGTGGCCTACACCGGCCAGGCATCGCTGATCTCTGCCCAGGGCGAACTGCCCAAGCTGCCCCCGCTGGGCCAGCCCTTCGGCATGGTCGAGCTGCGCAGCGCCGACGGTGAAGTGGTCAGCATCGACTACGGCCACACCCCGCCCAACGTGGAGCGCGGCAAGTCGGTACTGCTGGAAGACCTGCAGCTCCAGGGCCTCAAGGACGAATCCGCCAAGGACGAAAAAGGCCGCCAGTTCAACTGCCCGCACTGCGGCGCGCCCGTGCAGGTGAAGCTGGCGGGCACCAAAAGCATCACCTGCGGTTCCTGCGCCAGCATCATCAGCCTCGATAGCGGCGTGGGCGGCGAACTGCGCTCGGCCGAGCAGGACGAGCCCGTGCAGCCCCTCATTCCGCTGGGCAGCAAGGGCCAGCTGCAGGGTGTGCACTGGCAGGTGGTGGGTTTTCAGCACCGCATGGGCGTGGAGCCGGGCGACGACGAGCACTTTGGCTGGAGCGAATACCTGCTCTACAACCAAAAGCGCGGGTTTGCCTTCCTGGTTGATTCCGAAGAAGGCTGGAGCATGGTGCGCCCCACCACCGGCGCGCCGCAGCTCTCGTCCAACGGTCGCACCGCCACCTACATGGGCACCAAGTACGAGCTCAAGTACACCTACGAGGCCGAAACGACCTACGTGCTGGGCGAGTTCTACTGGCAGGTCACGCGGGGCCAGAAAACCAGCAACCGCGACTTTGCGAGCGCCAAGGGCCTGCTGTCGCTGGAGCAGACGCCGAACGAAGTCACCTGGTCCGCCGGTGACAAGCTGGCCAGCGACACCGTTGCCAAGGCCTTCAAGCTCGAAGACAAGGCCGATGTACTGCAGCGCGACGACCCTGGCCCCTTCACCGCCAAGTCGGGCCTGGGCTGCGGCACCATCATCCTGATTGCGATCATCATCATCATCCTGCTGATCATCCTGAGCAATTGTTCGGGGTCGTCGGGCAGCGGCTACCGCAGCTCGGGCGGCTCGTTCGGCGGATACTCGTCCGGCGGAAGCCACAAGTAGGCGGGCGCTCCAAGGCGCCTGCCTGCAGACAGATCCATGAGCCCCGGCTCCACCACCCCACCACCACCCACACACCACCGTTTCAAGGAGTTCACACCATGATGGGAATCGAATGGCTCCGGCCCGCAGCCTTCCTCGGGTCCATGCTGTACGCGCTGATTGGCGTGGTCATTTTCTGGCTGTGTTTTGTCATCGTAGACAAGATCACGCCCTACGACCTGTGGCGCGAGATCGTCGAGAAGCAAAACAAAGCCCTGGCCATGGTGGTGGCGGCGATGTGCCTGGGGATCAGCATCATCGTGGCGGCGGCCATTCACTGACGCACCTTGCCTGAAACGGCGCGCGCCCTTGCGGCGCGCCGGTACCTGCCTTGCAATCCGACCTGACTTCTCCTGCCTCGCCGTCCGAGGCCCCGGGCGCCACCGCCGGCCCCCGCCCCATCGAAATCGCCCTGCTCATCAGCGTGTTCGTGGTGGCCGCCTGCGGCCTGCTGTACGAGCTGGCTGCGGGCGCGCTGGCGTCGTATGTGCTGGGCGATTCGGTGCTGCAGTTTTCCACCATCATCGGCACCTACCTGTTTGCCATGGGCGTGGGCTCGTGGCTGTCGCGGTACTTCGAGCGGCAACTGCCCGCGCACTTCTTGCGCATCGAATTGCTGGTGGCGCTGATTGGCGGAGCCTTGCCAGCCACGCTGTTCCTGGCCAATGCGTACACGCCCGGCGCTTTCCGGTTTCTGCTGTACGGCATGGTGTTGATGGTGGGCACGCTGGTGGGGCTGGAGATCCCCCTGGTGATGCGCATCTTGAAGCGCAACGTGGCGCTCAAGGATCTGGTCTCGCAGGTGCTCACGTTTGACTACCTGGGCGCGCTGGCGGTGTCGATGGCGTTTCCGCTGCTCCTGGTGCCGCACCTGGGGCTCATCCGCACGGGGCTGCTGTTTGGCGTGATGAATGCGGCTGTCGCATTGTGGGCGGTGTGGCTGTTTCGGCACGAGTTGCGGCGCCTGAAGGCGCACCTGGCGGCCTGCGTGATGGTGCTGGGCATCTTGCTGGCCGCGCTGGCGGGGGCCGAGCAGATCACCAGCGTGGCCGAAGACAAGTTCTACCAGGACCGCATCGTCTTCAGCACTGCGTCGCCCTACCAGCGCATCGTGGTCACGCAGGGGCGCGCGGGACACCGGCTGTACCTCAATGGCAACCTGCAGTTTGCGCAGGCCGACGAGTACCGCTACCACGAGGCCCTGGTGCACCCCGCCATGGCCGCCCACGGCGCGCCCAAGAAGGTGGCGGTGCTGGGCGGCGGCGACGGCATGGCCGTGCGCGAGATCCTCAAGTACCCCTCGGTCGAATCCGTGACCCTGGTGGAGCTGGACCCGGCCATGACGAAGATCTTCAGCGAGAACCCGCGCCTTGCGCAGCTCAACGGCCACGCGCTGCAGAACCCCAAGGTGAAGATCGTCAACACCGATGCATTTGGCTGGCTGCAGGAAGGATCGGACACGTTTGATGTCATCGTGGTGGACTTTCCCGATCCCACCAATTTCTCCATCGGCAAGCTCTACACCAACAGCTTTTACGCGCTGCTGGACAAGCGCCTGGCCGCCAGCGGCTACGCGGTGGTGCAGACCACCTCCCCGCTGGTCGCGCGCAAAAGCTACTGGACGGTGGCGCAGACCATCGAATCCATCGGCCTGCAGACGGCGCCCTACCACGCGCATGTACCCAGCTTTGGCGAATGGGGTTTCATCATCGCCAGCCGCAGGCCCTGGCGCCTGCCGGAGGCACTGCCAGCCGATTTGCGGTTCTTGGGTGCCGACACGCTGCCGCTGTTGTTCGACTTTCCGCTCGACATGGCGCGCGTGCCTGCCGAGGTGAACCGGCTGTCGAACCAGGCGCTGGTGCACACGTACGAACGCGAGTGGGGAAAACATTGAGAAGCCCCCCTGAGCCGCTTCGCGCCATCCCCCCGCTCTCGCAGCGCTGCGCGCAGCGGGCAGGGGGACGCCCCCAGCGCGGCGGGGCGGCCCTTGCGCGGGGGCCGCTGGTCTGGGCCGCGCCGGTCGCAAGCGGCGCAGGCGTTGCGTACACCCGGAGACACTGACGCCATGCAACGCCGCCATTTCCTAGCCACCGCCGCCGCTTCGACTGCCGCCGCGGTGCTCCTGCCGGGTTGCGACAAGGCCCCTCGCGTCTTGGAAGGCGGCTTCACCGGCATCGACATGGCGCGGGGCCACCAGCTGCGCGACCTGCTCAAGACCGGCACCTTGCCCGCCCCCAGCGTAGTCCGCCGTGCCCAGGTCATCATCGCGGGCGGTGGCGTGGCGGGGCTCGCTGCGGCGCGGTCGCTGCGGCTGGCGGGGGTGGAGGACTTTGCGCTGCTGGAGCTGGAAGACGGTGCTGGCGGCAACAGCCGGGGCGGGGCCGTGAGCGGCATTGCCTGCCCGCTGGGTGCGCACTACCTGCCCGTGCCCGGCGACGATGCGCGCGAGGTGCAGGATCTGCTGGAAGAGCTGGGCCTGCGCCGCCGCGTGGCTGGCCGCTGGCAGTACGACGAGCGCCACCTGTGCCACAGCCCGCAGGAGCGCCTGTTTTTTGACGGCGAGTGGCAAGAAGGCCTGCTGCCCGTGCACGGCGTGGGCGAAGCCACGCTGGCCCAATACCGCCGCTTTGCACAGGCGGTGGAGCGAGAGGCGAAGGCCGCGCGGTTTGCCATGCCTGCGCTCAAGCTGTTGGGGCCAAAAAAGCCTCTAGCGCCCGCCCATCAAGCGCTGGATGCCATGACTTTCAGTGCTTGGCTGGCGCAAGAGGGCCTGGATGACGAGCACCTGCTCTGGTACCTGAACTACTGCTGCCGCGACGACTACGGCGCGGGCGTGGCGCGCGTGTCGGCCTGGGCGGGCATCCACTACTTTGCCAGCCGCCACGGTTTTCACGCGCCGGGCGAGGCGGTGGATGAGGCGCGCGAAAGCGTGCTCACCTGGCCTGAAGGCAACGGCTGGATCACCCAGCGCCTGGCCGAGCCGCTTGCCAACACTGTGAATGGGGGCGGCCAGCTGCGCACCGCCACCAGCGTGCTGCGCATTGCCGAAACCCGCCACGGCGTGGAGGTGGACGCCTTCAACCATGCCACTGACAGCGTGGAGCGCTGGCAGGCGCCGCGCTGCGTCGTGGCGCTGCCCGTGTTCGTGGCGGCGCGGGTGGTGCACAACCCGCCCGCTTTTTTGACCGGCGCTGCGCAGCGCCTGCAGTCGGCCCCCTGGCTGGTGGCCAACATCCACATCGACAGCCCGCTCACCGACCGCCCCGGCGCTGCCCCCGCGTGGGACAACGTGCTCTACGCCGACCCCACCGCCGGCGGCCTGGGGTACGTGAACGCCGGGCACCAGCGGCTGGACACGGGCGCCGCGCTGGCCGGGCCCACCGTGCTCACCTACTACCAGGCGCTGGGCGATGTCCAGGGCGGCCGCCAGCAGCTGGCCACCCAGCCCTGGCAACCATGGGCCGAGGCCGCGCTGGCCACCCTGGCCGTGCCCCACCCCGACCTGCGCCAGCGCGCCACACGCGTGGACATCACCCGCTACGGCCACGCCATGGCCATCCCGGTACCTGGCATGCAGGGCTTTTTAAGCCAAATTGGCCTCCAGCGCTTATCAGGTAAGCGCAAACAGCTATCAAATGGTGAGCAATCGCCCTGGATTCCCACCCCCACCACGGCGCGGCTCGCGTTTGCGCACAGCGACTGGTCGGGCTATTCGGTGTTTGAAGAGGCCTTCACGCGCGGGCACGGTGCCGGGCTGGTGGCGGCGGGCTGAATGCCGATGGCAGTCCCCGAAGTGCACATCGACGTGGCGCGGCAGAAGCTCCACCTGATGCTGGACGGGGCCACAGAGCGCAGCTACACGGTATCCACCGCCCTGAACGGCATGGGCGAACACAACGGCAGCGGCTGCACTCCCCGCGGTCTGCACCGCGTGCGCGCCAAGGTGGGCGCGGGCTGTGCGCCTGGCACGGTCTTTGTGGGGCGGCGCGCCACGGGCGAGGTGTATTCCCCCGAGCTGGCTGCAGCACACCCCGGCCGCGACTGGATCCTGAGCCGCATCCTCTGGCTCACCGGCTGTGAGCCCGGCGTGAACCGGGGCGGAGCGGTGGACACGCTGCGCCGCTACATCTACATCCACGGCTGCCCGGACGACTGCCCCATGGGCGTGCCGCGGTCACACGGCTGCGTGCGCATGACCAACGCGGATGTGATCGACCTGTTTGACCGGGTGGTAGCGGGCACGCGGGTGTGTATCCACAGCACCCAGACCCCCGGGCTCATGGAGGGCGCAGCACCATGACGGACAAGGCCCACCCCGGTAGCCCGCCGCCTTCGCTCGACCGGCGCTTTCTCGTGTTCCTGGGCCCCTTGGTACTCACCAACATCCTGCAGGCGCTCACCGGCACGGTGAACCACATCTACGTGGGGCGGCTGCTGGGTGCGGGCTCGCTGGCGGCGGTGGCCTCGTTCATGCCGCTGTTCCTGCTGCTCAGTGCCTTCATCTTTGGGCTGGGCAATGGGTCGTCCATCCTGGTGGGCCAGGCCTTTGGCGCGCGCAACCACGCGCGGCTGCATGCCGTGGCGGGCACCACGCTGTGCGCCGGGGTGCTGCTGGGCCTGGTGCTGGCCGCCCTGGGGCTGTTGGCCGTGCGGCCTCTGATGCTGCTGCTGGGCACGCCGGCCGACGTGCTGCCCCAGGCGGTGGCCTATGCGCGGGGGATGATGGTGCTGTTCCCCGTGCTGTTCACCTCCATGCTCACGGCGGCGCTGCTGCGTGGCACGGGCGACACCGTCACGCCGCTGCGCGCGCTGGTGGTGTCGCTGTCGGTCACGCTGGTGTGCGCGCCGCTGTTCATCCGGGGCGTGCCTGCCCTCGGGCTGCCTGCGCTGGGCATCCTGGGTGGCGTGGCCGCGCTGTTGCTGGCCACGCTGTGCTCGCTGGGCTACACGGCCTGGCACCTGCGGCGCCGCGCGCATGTGCTGGCCCCCACGCGGGCGCTGGCCGCGCATCTGCGGCTGGACGCTGCCTTGCTGCGCACCCTGGTGCGGCTGGGCGTGCCCACGGGCCTGTTCTTCATCACCGGCTCGCTGGCCGACCTGGGCCTGCTCAGCCTGGTCAACGCGCACGGCTCGGCAGCCACGGCGGCGTGGGGGGCCGCCAGCCAGGTGATGTCGTATGTGCTGTTCCCGGCGATGGCCGTGGCCATTGCGTCGTCGGTGTTTGCGGCGCAGGCCATTGGTGCGGGCCACGGTCAGCAGCTGGCGGCCGTCACGCGCACCGGCATGCGCATGAACCTGCTCCTCACCGGCGGCCTGGCCCTGCTGATGTTTGGCGCTGCGCCCTGGGTGGTGGGCCTGTTTGTGGCCGACGCCCGCGTGATCGACATCGCCGCACGCGTGCTGCCCATCACGGTGTGGGGTGCGGTGTTTTTTGGATGGGCCAGCGTGTATTCCGGCGTGATGCGTGCCAGTGGCACGGTGCTGGCACCCACGCTCATTTCACTGGGGTGCCTGGCCTGCCTCATCGTGCCGCTGGGCTGGCTGCTGGGGCGCCAGTTTGGGCTGGTGGCCACCTGGGTGGCCTACCCCGCCACGTACCTGTGCGCCCTGGTGCTGCAGGGGCTGTACTTCCACGGGGTATGGCGGCGCCAGGCATTGCAGCGGCTGGTGTGATGCGCCAGAAATTTTCACTAAAAATGGCCCTGTCGCTTATCCATCAAGCGCAAACAGCTATGAAAATCATAGCGTTTTGCGCACAACCCTCGCCTGCGTTTCAGCCGCGCCGCATGTCCAGCCACAGACCCGCACACAGCGCCACGCCCACCGCAAACAGCATCCAGGTCCGCGAAACCGCGTAGGGGTAGAACATGAGCGCCACGCCCCACCAGCGGGTGCGTGGCAGCTGCGCTCTTTTGCCGTGCCAGTAAGCCGCCATGCCGATCAGGCCAAACACGATGGCGCCCGCGATGTAGGCGGGGCTGGGCAGTTCCAGTCCGAGGGATTGCAATGCAGAAAGGGTGTCCATAGGGAATAGGGGCTGTCCAGCGTTGTGGGTGGGGAATGGTGGGGGAGCGCAAGGCGGGTGTGACTCTCGAACCTGGCAAAAGGTCCGTGTCCATCGGCTGCATGCCAGGGCATATCCTGGTGCCTGTCTTTCATGGTGGCGTCACAAGGGCGCGGCATCGTGCGGGTTTTGGCTTTATTCCCCATGAACATGTCCCGACTCTCCTTCATCGCCGCCAGTGCAGCCCTGCTGTGCGCCGCCTCTTCTGCAGCCTTGGCCCAGCAGTCCTACCCCGCCACGCTGACCGGCCACGCGGTGCTGCCCGCCCTGACGATGATTGCCGCGCCCAAGGATGCGCCACACGACCTGCAGGTGGCGGGCAAGTTCACCACGCCCCGCCGGGTGGACGCCGTGGGCAGCGTGATGGGCCAGTCGGGCGGCCGCGACACCGGCGTATCGCTGCCGTTCCAGGGCCAGCCCATCCAGGGCCACTCGGGCATCAAGCGCATGGCCGATGGATCGTTCTGGATCCTGACCGACAACGGTGCCGGTTCCAAGGCCAACTCGCCCGACTTCATGCTGCACCTGAGCCACTACACCGTGGACTTCAAAAGCGGCCAGTTCAATCGCCACAAGACCATCTTCCTGCACGACCCGGACAAGAAGATCCCGTTTCGCATCACGCACGAAGGCACCAGCAGCCGCTACCTGACCGGTGCCGACTTCGACCCCGAGAGCTTCCAGTTCGCTGGTGGCGCGCTGTGGATTGGCGATGAGTTCGGCCCCTTCCTCATCAAGGCCGACCTGAATGGCAAGGTGCTGGGCGTTTTCGAGACCCAGGTGGACGGCAAGACCGTGCGCTCGCCCGATGCGCCCGGCGTGCTCATGCCCGGCGCGCCTGATGCCAAGCCCACTGCGTTTGTGGTCAAGCGCTCCAAGGGCTACGAAGGCATGGCCGCCAGCAAGGATGGCAGCAAGCTCTACGCGCTGCTGGAAGGCGCGCTGTGGAACGACGATGCCAAGGCGTATGAAAACGTGGGCGGCAAGCAGTACCTGCGCGTGCTGGAGTTCGACGTGAAGACCGAGCAATGGACCGGCCGCCACTGGAAGTACGTGCTGGAGGCCAACCACCACGCGATTGGCGACTTCAACATGATCGACGCCAGCATGGGCCTCATCATCGAGCGCGACAACGGCGAAGGCACGGCCGACAAGGCCTGCCCAGAGGGCCAGAAGCGCGCGGACTGCTTCCACGACCTCGCCAGGTTCAAGCGCGTCTACAAGGTCGAAATGAGCGATGCCAACGTGGGCGGCGAGATCCGCAAGATCGGCTACATCGACCTCATGAACATCCAGGACCCCAAGCGCCTGGCCAGGAAGCCGCTGAACAACGGCGTGTTGACTTTCCCGTTCTTCACCATCGAGAACGTGGACATCGTGGACGGCACGCACATCGTGGTGGGCAACGACAACAACCTGCCCTTCAGCAGCAGCCGCGACCCGAACAAGGCGGATGACAACGAGCTGGTGCTGCTGGAAGTCGGCGAACTCTTGCGCGCCAAGTAACCCGGCACCAGCGCGCGGTGGGGGCCGGGTGGCAAAATTCCCGGTTCCCATTCCAACGCACCCGGAAGCCGCGCCACCATGTTCACAGGCATCGTCCAAGCCACGGCAGGCATTGCCGCCATCCACGACCGCGCAGGGCTGCGCACCTTCACGCTCGATTTCCCCGAGGGCTTTTGCCAGGACCTGGCCATTGGCGCCAGCGTGGCCACCGATGGCGTGTGCCTCACGGTCACCGAAATCCTGTCGCCCACGCAGGCCAACTTCGATGTGATGCTGCAGAGCCTGAACATCACCACGCTGGGCAGCTACGGCCAAGGAGACCGCGTGAACGTGGAGCGCGCGGCCAAGGACGGTGCCGAGATCGGCGGCCACCCGCTGTCGGGCCATGTGGACTTCACCGGCACGCTGATTGAGCGGCGCGAGTTCGACAACAACCTGGTGTGGCGCGTGGCTGTGCCCGAGGCGTTTCGCCGCTACATCTTTGCCAAGGGCTACATCGCCATCCACGGTGCCAGCCTCACGGTGGCCGAGGTGAACCGGCAAGAGGGCTGGTTCGAGATCTGGATGATTCCTGAAACGCGCCGTGCCACGGTGTTTGAAACCAAGCAGGTGGGCGACCGCCTGAACATCGAGATCGAGCGCAGCACCCAGGTGGTGGTGGACACCGTGCGCGAGGCCGTGCAGGAGAGCCTGGGCCGCCTGCAGCCCGTGCTGGAGGCGCTGCTGAAGGAAAAGGGCCTGTCGCTGGACGACTTTGTGCAGGCGCCCGTGCTGCCGAACTGATTGAACCAAGCTCACTCATGTCCGTGGTGGTGCGCCCGCTGGCGCTGAGCGATCTGGCCGACCTGCTGGCCGTGCAGCTGGCCTGCTATGGCGAGGGGTTTGTGGAAAGTGGCGAGGTCTTTGCCCGCCGCCTCGCCAGCCCTGCCAATTGCTCGCTGGTGCTGGAGCGCGGCGGCTCGGTGTGCGCCTACCTGGCGGCCTACCGCAGCGTGCGCGGCAAGGTCACCCCGCTGCACGGCCACTTTGAGGCCGCTGCCCCCGCCGATACGCTGTATCTGCACGACATGGCCGTGCTCCCTGCCCATGCGGGGCAAGGCCTGGCCCACGCGTTGCTGCAGCCCCTGTGGGCGCAGGCCCGTGCAGAAGGGCTGCGGCACAGCGCGCTGGTCTCGGTGCAGGGCTCGCAGGCCTACTGGCAGCGGCAGGGCTATGCGCTGCACCCCTTGCCGGACGCCGCCCAGCAGGCCCGCCTGGCCAGCTACGGCGAAGGCGCCGTGTACATGGCGCGCACGCTGTAGGCTTGGCGTCACCGCCCCTCGTCATAATGCGCGCCATGCCCCACCGCTGGAAACCCAACGTCACCGTGGCCGCCCTCATTGAGCGCGATGGCCGCTTTCTGCTGGTCGAGGAAGAAACCACCGACGGCCTCAAGCTCAACAACCCCGCCGGCCACCTGGACCCGGGCGAATCGCCCATCCAGGCCTGCGCCCGCGAGGTGCTGGAAGAAACCGCGCACGACTTCGAGCCCACGGCGCTGATCGGCGTGTACCTCAACCGCTTCACCAAGACGCGCACGGGCGACGACATCACCTACATGCGCTTTGCGTTTGCGGGCTCGCTGGGCACGCACCACGACTGGCGCACGCTCGACACCGGCATCGTGCGCACGCTGTGGCTCACGGCCGATGAGATCCGCGCCTGCCCCGAGCGCCATCGCAGCCCCCTGCTGCTGCGCTGCCTGGAGGACTACCTGGCGGGCCAGCGGTTTCCGCTGACGCTGGTGCACACCGACATTTCGGTGACCGAACCCTCTGCACAATAGCGCCGAGGCACCACGCAAAAAAGTTTTTTGGACTGCATGTAACCCGCAGCGTGCGGGGGACGAATTACCAGGCAGAGAGCGCGGCACGGTGCAGCGCGATCTAACCACCTGATTACTCATCCCTTAACGCCTACGGAGTTACCCGCCATGCTGTCCACGAACACCAAGACCACTGCATCTTTCGCCCTGTCTGCCGCGCTGCTGGCACTGGCATCCAGCAGCTTTGCAGCCGACGCGCCCAAGGGCTCCAAAGGCGCCGCCATCGGCGCCAACGACAAGGTGCACTGCTACAACGTGCACGACTGCAAGGGCAATAGCGACTGCTCCACGGCCGAGCACAGCTGCAAGGGCCAGAACGCATGCAAGGGCCACGGCTTCAAGGCCAAGACCGCGGCCCAGTGCCTGATGGAGAAGGGCACCATCGGCGATATCAAGGGATAAGGCAACAAGCCCCCCTGAGGCGCTGCGCGCCATCCCCCCAGGGGGACACCGCCAGCGCGGCGGGGCGGCCCTTGCGCGGCGGTGCGGGCATCAGGGCGTGCCAGTCTCGGCGATCATGCCCAGTGCCCGCACTTTGATACCTTGATTTCGCCATGGCACACGACCTCATCGCTACGCGCGGCACCGGCTTTGGCCTGGGACTGCGCACGCAGCACTACGCCGATTTCCTCGCGCGCAAGCAGCCGCTCGACTGGCTGGAAATCATCACCGACAACTACCTCATCGACGGTGGAAAACCTCTGGCGGTGATCGATGCCATCCGGCGCGACTACCCCGTGGCCATGCATGGCGTGGCCATGTCCATCGGTGCGTCGCAGGGCGTGGATGTGCCGTATCTGCAACGCGTGAAGGCGCTGGCTGACCGTATCGAGCCGCTGTGGGTGTCCGACCACCTGTGCTGGACGGGCCCTGGCCCCGAGCAGTTGCACGACCTGTACCCGCTGCCCTACACCGACGAATCTGCACGCCATGTGATCGCACAGATCCGTCGCGCACAGGATGTGCTGGGACGCAGGCTGGTGCTGGAGAACGTGTCGAGCTATATCCGCTACCGGCATGACAGCGCGAGCGAGTGGCAGTTTCTGGCCCACATCGCGCAAGAGGCCGACTGCCTGTTGCTGGTGGATGTGAACAACATCTACGTGAGCAGCGTGAACCATGGATTCGACCCACTGACCTATCTGCATGCCCTGCCCGCGCACCGGGTGCAGCAAATTCACCTGGCTGGGCACAGCGACAACGGCGACCACATCATCGACACGCACGACCACCCGGTGGCGCAGCCGGTGTGGGACCTGTACGCACAGGCCTGCCAGCGTTTTGGCGCTGTGGCCGCGATGATCGAGCGCGACGATCACATCCCGCCGCTGGCCGAGCTGCTGGATGAAATGGCCATCGCCCGGCGCGTTGCCGCGGAGCATGTGGCCCCACCCGAGCCTGTCGCGATCACCTCCATCACCCTGGCCCCCACGGCAGACCTGACTGGGTTGGCTGCGGTGCAGCGCCACTTCGCCGACCGCGTGCTGGCGAATGCGCTGCCGCCCGAAATGCCCGACGACCTCATCACAGGTCGCCTGCCCATCTACCACCATGCCTACCGCGCCCGGCTGGCCGAGGTGCTGGCCGACACCTATGCCAAGACTTGCCTCTACATGGGGTCAGACACCTTCGAGGCCCATGCGCGCGACTACGCCGTGGCCCATCCGCCGCGCACGCGCAGCCTGAACCGCTATGGCGAAGGCCTGGTGGGCACGCTGCGCGCGGCGTACCCCGACAACCCCGAGCTGCATGAACTGGCCCAGCTCGACTGGGACCTGCGCACCCGCTTTGACAGTGCCGATGTGCCGGCCTTGGCGCCCGCAGCAGCCCAGGCGTCGGACACGTGGACCACCCGCCCTGGTGTACTGCACCCCAGCGCCTTGCTGCGCGCGATCACGACGAACGTTGTGGGGGTGTGGAACGCCATCCATACCGACGACGACGTGCCCGAGGCCGTGGCCCTGCCTGCACCGGCCACGCTGCTGGTCTGGCGCAAAGGGCACCAGCCGCACTTTCGCACGCGCGACGCGGCCGAGGCCGCCTGGGTGCAAGCGCTGCACGCCGGTGCCTCGGTGCACGACGCCTGCGCGGCGCTGCTGGGCAGCGGCCTGTGGCAAGGCGACCCCACTGTGCTCGGCGGCTGGCTTGCGCAGTTGCTGGATGATGGGCTGGTGCGAGCGGATGGGCCAGTTGAAGGCGATGTTCCAACGTACTGATGGCTTGCCCACATGCCCACATGCGCACGAGGTCGGGGATATGTTTCGTCCATTCCGCACGGATGGGGAGTGGGCACTATTGATCCACGGAGATCTTGTGGGTCTTCACGATGTTCTTGTAAAAACCGATGCGCTGCTGAATCTCCTTGCGAAACTCTGCGGGCTTCACGGTATCAGGCAGCATAGCGCCGCGGTCATTCCATGCCCTTTGTGTTTGCGGATCACGCAACACGGTACGCATCGCTTCGTAGAGCTGCGCAACGATGGATTCCGGCGTTTTTGCAGGTGCGGCAAGACCTGTCCAGGAAGTCAGGTTCAGCTCCGGCAACTTCAGCTCGTCGAAGGTCGGGACATCCGGCAGCTGGGGAGCGCGGATTGGCGATGCCACCGCCAGCGCGCGCAGGCGACCGTTCTGAGCCATGCTGAGGTTGGAGGACAGGTTGTTCCAGGTCATGTGCACCTGGCCCGCCTGCAGGTCGGTCAGCGCCGGGCCAGCGCCCCTGTAGGGGATGTGGGTGATGGACAGCCCCAGCTTGGCCTTGAGCAGCTCCATGCTCAGGTACGCCAGCGATCCATTGCCCGAGGAGGCGTAGTTCAGCTTGCCTGGGTTCTCCTTCACGTATTTCACGAACTCGGCGAAGTTCTTCACGGGCAGGCCGGGGGTGATCAAGAGCACATTGGCCAGGCGATCAATCAGCGTGATGGGGGCGAAGTCATTGACCGCGTCGTAGGGCAGGCTGGCCGACAGGGCGGGGTTGATCACATGCGTGGTCTGCGAGGTGACGATCAGCGTGTAGCCATCGGGCTGGGCCTTGGCCACCTGCGTGGTGCCGATGGTGCCGCCAGCGCCCCCTTTGTTTTCCACAATCACGGGCTGCCCCAGCACTCGGCCCAGCCTGTCGGCTATCGCCCGGCCGGAGTTGTCTACGGCGCCTCCGGGCGGAAACGGCACCACCAGCGTGATCGGACGTGTGGGATAGCGGTCGGGCGCCTGGGCCAGTGCCGGCAGGGCAATGGCGCTCGTCACGGCGCTGGTCGATGCGATAAAACGGCGGCGGTTCATGGGGGTGGGCATGGTGGGTCCTCTTGGTTGAAATCAGGCGTTGTCCAGGCAAGCGCTGCGGATATGGGCGGCCATCTCGTGCAGCAGGTCGGTGATGTCCGCGCGCACTCGGTTGGCGTGTGGCAGCGGCTCCCGCGTCTGCTCGTTCAGGTAGATGGCCCGGTTGATCTCGATCTGCAGGCTTTCATGACCCCGCGAAGGCGCCCCGAACCGGCGCAGCAGCTCCTGGCCTGCATAGGGGTCGTTGATGGCCACGCAGTAGCCGCGGCGGCGGAAAGCTTCGGCCACGCGCTGGGTGAATGCGCTGCTGCAGCTGCGACCGTTCAGGTCGCCCAGCACCACGTCGGCCAGCGGGCCGGGCGCCACGCGGCCCAGTCGCTCGTAGGCGTTGCTGGGCATGGAATGCAAGTTCAAGTGCCAACGCGGGCCACGCTGGGCGGCGGCCTCCAGTGCCTGCGCCAGCGCATGTTGGTATGGGCGCCAGTAGTGGGTGATGCGGTGCGCAACCTCCTGGGCCGACAGGCGGCGCGCGTAGATGGGCTGGTGCGTGGGGGTGTGGCTGGGAACCAGCCCCATGCCCAGCTCCAGGGTGCGGGCGGTAGGGGCGGTATTGCCGGGCCAGGCATCGGCCAGCATGGCGGGGTCGATGTCGTGCTCATGGCGGTTCGGGTCGATGTAGCTGCGCGCAAAGGTGGCGTGCACCAGCGTGCCGCCCACACGCGGCACGGCGTCCCACAGCCAGTGCACATGGGTGTCTTCGCACTTGCGCAGATCGGCGGTGGAGACGGCATAGCCAAAGTCGGGCGGATAGTCGGTGCCGCTGTGCGGAGAGTCGCAGACCAAGGGGATGGCGGCATCGGTGGCGGGCAGGAGCACCTGGACGGGCGCGGCGGGGAGAAGGGCTTCGGGCAGCTGCATGGTTCTCGGTAATCAAGGTGGGACAGATGGGCGAAGCGTAGGGAGCCAGGTGCCTGCGGGCAAACGACAATTTGATCTGCGCTGATAACCGGATGTAATCACCACCATGCAGTTCAAGTCCCCCTCGCTGCCCGAGTTGCACGCCTTTCTTGCGGTCTGCCAGCTTGGCAGTTTTCGACAGGCGGCGGGTGTGCTGTTCGTGACCCAGGCGGCTGTCAGCCGGGCAGTGCAGCGGCTGGAGCAGCGGTTGGAATGCACGCTGCTGGACCGCTCCGGCCCCCGGGTGCTACCCACGGCGCGGGGCCGCGAATTCCAGCAATTGGTGGAGGCCCATGTGGCAGGCCTGGAGACCGCCGTGAGCCGGTTCGGGGTGCGCGCTTCAAAGCGTCGGTTGCGGGTCAGCGTAGTACCCACCCTGGCCACCCGCTGGCTGGTCCCACGGCTGGGCCAGTTCCACACGCTGCACCCGGACATCGAGATCGAGCTGCGGCCGTTCCACCACGATGAGAGCTTCACGCGCGACGACGTGGACCTGTGGGTCAATGTGAAGCGCCCCGGGCGCACTTGGCCGCGCGGCATCCGTGCACGCTACTTGGCGGGGCGGGAGATCGTGCCCGCTTGCACCCCGGCGCTGGCGGCCAAGCTGCGCCAACCGCGTGATCTGCTCAAGGCAACGCTGCTGCAGCACATCAACTTTCCCGGCAATTGGGCGCTGTGGCTGCAAAAGGCCGCAGGGATAGACCTAGCCCCCGTACTGGGCCCGGGGTTTGATCTGGGCAACAACCTGATCGTTGCAGCCTGTGCGGGCATGGGGGTCACGGTGATCCAGCCCATGCTGATCGAAGCCGAACTGGCGTCGGGCCAGCTGGTGTTGCCCTTCAGCCCGGCCGTGAACACGGACCGGGGCTATTACCTGTGCAGCCGTGCAGCACTGGCCGAGAACGAAGCGGTCGCGCAGTTCACACGCTGGCTGCTGGGTGAGGCCCAGGCCAGCAGCGAACGGGCCGGCTTTTCAGCACGCGGCAGCGCGGCGCGCAAGGAGATGGCCTGAACTGCATGGGGCGGCGGGGGCACCGCTTTGCCGCAGAGGCCAGCTCAGTCCGCCGTGAGCTTGCGCTCCTTGATGATGGCAGCCCACTGGGTCGACTCCTTCTTCATGAAGGCGGTGAGTTCGGCGCGTGAGGTGGGCTGGGGCGTCAGGCCGTGCTTGTTCAGTGCGTCCTTCACGGCCGGGTCGTTGAGCACCTTGACGATCTCCTGGTTCCAGCGCTCCAGCAGCGGCACCGGCGTTTTGCCCGGCGCCACAAACGCATACCAGTTGAGCGCCTCAAAGCCCGGAAAGCCCGATTCCGCCACGGTGGGGATATTGGGCAGATAGGCCGGCCGCGTGAGACCCGTGGTGGCCAGCGGGATCAGCCTGCCCGTTTCGATGTGCGGCAGGGCCGTGGGTGGGGCTGCAAAGTAGGAGGTGATGCGCTCGCCCAGCAAATCCTGCAAGGCGGGTGCCCCACCTTTGTAGGGCACGTGGGTCATGTCGATGCCCGCCCGCTGGTTGAACAGCTCGCCCGCCAGGTGCGATGCCGAGCCCGCGCCCGTGGAGGCAAAGTCAACGCTGCCAGGCTTCTTCTTGGACAGCTGCACAAACTCTGCCAGCGTCTTTGCGCCTGCAGCCTTGTGCACGACCAGCACGTTGGGGAAGTTCACGCCGCCTGAGATCGCCGCCAGGTCCTTGAACGGGTCATAGGTGAGTTTCATCAAGTGCGGCGCAATGGTGAGCGGGCCCACCGAGCCGAACAGCAGCACCGTGCCGTCGGGTGCCGCATTGGCCACGAACTGGTGCGCGATATTGCCGCCTGCGCCGCCCTTGTTGTCCACCACCACCGACTGGCCGATGTTCTCACCCAGCTTCTTGGCAATCAGTCGCGCCGCCGCGTCGGCTGCACCGCCTGCGGCAAAGCCCACGACGAGCGTGACGGGCTTCTTGGGCGGAAAGTCTTGCGCAGCAGCGCCGAACGCCAGGGGGGCGGTTGCCAGTGCCAGGGCACAGTGCAGCAGGGTGCGTTTTTTCATGGGTGTCTCCTTCATCGTGGGTGGTGTATGGATCGTTGGCTCAGTCGGCGCTCAAACCGATGGGGTGGGGCTGGCGCCTTTCCACCGCGTGGCGCAGCAGCGAAGCGGTGCGGAAAATGCCGTGCGCAAACTTGCCGTAGGGCATGGTGGCGAACAGCGCCATCACCGCGCCCAAGTGCAGGCACAGCAGCAGCGGCAGGGCAGCGCTTCCGCGTGCCCCCCACAGCGCCAGGCCGCTGGTGGCGGTGAGGAACAGCAGGGCGATGAAGGCGCGGTCCATGGGCTTTTGCGCGGAGTCGCCGTGTTGCGGGTGGCGGCGCAGGTTCAGCCGCCACAGGCCAGCCGTGCCAATCGCCAGGCTTACGCCGCCGATGCCACCCAACAACTTGGGAAGGCTGGGCAGGTCGTAGGGCGCGGGCGCGCCCAGCAGGTAGTGGTACAGCGTGGCCACGCTGGTGGCTGCAAAACACAGCATGAAGCCGTAGAAGGTGAGGTGGTGGAAACGCCTGCGCGATAGGGTGTAGGCATCGTCCTCGTTGTGGCAGCCGTCGCCATGGCCGCCGTCCAGGTACTTGAGGCGCAGCACGGCATCGGTGGCCTCGGCCGTGGCGGGCGCGCTCAGCGGCGCGCCGCTGGTAGCGGGCGTCACGTCGCGCCAGAAGCGGCGCACGCCCAGGCCCAGCGCCAGCACGGCGAACAGGAACACGGGCGCAAACAGGCCCACCAGCAGGTTGTGCGGGAAGATGCCGTAGAAGCCGCCCACGGGAGCCTGCCACAGCGCGGCGATGCCCTGGCCATGCAGCACCACGGCCAGCAGCAGAAACAGCGTGAGCCCGGCCACCAGCGCCAGGGCCAGGGTCAAGCCGTTGCGCTGGTACAGCTGGCCCAGCGCAGGCGGCCAGGCGTAGTCGGCATAGGTCTGGCCGCGCACCTGGGCCATGGCCTGCGGAATGTTCACCGCAAACTCATGCGGCGGTGCGTACTGGCAGGCGTGCAGGCAGGCGCCGCAGTTGTGGCACAGGTTGGCGATGAAGTGGATGTCGGCCTTGCCAAATTCCAGCCGCCGCGTCATGGCGGGGAACACGGCGCAAAAACCTTCGCAATAGCGGCAGGCGTTGCAGATCTGCAGCTGGCGCGCCACCTCGGTTTCGGGCGCTGAAAGCACAATGCCGCCATTTGCCAGCGCCCGGGCGTCGCGCGTCAGGGCCTCAAGCGTTTGCATGATTTGCTCCTTGTTTTGTAGCGTTTGAGGCATGTTCGACTGGCGCGACCGGGCGTTTGGAGGCCAAAGCTGCCTGTGTGCCCGCAATGCGGCCAAACGCGGTGCCAATGCTCATGCCCACGCCAGCGGTGTAGCCCTTGCCCAGCACGTTGCCGGCCATCATTTCGCCCGCCACAAACAGGTTGGGGCTGGCCTGGTTGTTAAAGCGCACCGCAGCCGTGTCGTCGGTGTGCAGACCCAGGTACGTGAAGGTGACGCCGGGCTTGAGCGCATAGCCGTAGAACGGGCCGATATCGATGGGCCGCGCCCAGTGCGTCTTGGCGGGCGCCACGCCTTCAGTGTGGCAGTCGTCCAGCGTGGTGTGGTCAAACTGGCCCACGCGGCAGGCGGCGTTGTAGCCGGTTAGCGTGCGCATGAAGGTGTCCACGGGCAGGCCAAGCTTTTGCGCCAGCTCGGGCAGGGTGTCGGCTTTCACGCCCGGGAACACGGGCGGCATGAAGCGGCCAATGGCCTTGCTGTCGATGATGGAGTAGCCGATCTGCCCCGGCTGCTGCGCCACCAGGCGGCCCCAGATGGCATAGCGCTTAGGCCAGAAGTCCTCGCCCTCGTCGTAGAAGCGCTCGCCATTGCGGTTGACCACCACGCCCAGCGACACGCAGTCGATGCGCGTGCAGATGCCGCCGTCGTACAGCGGCGCGCGCGCGTCGATGGCCACCATGTGCGCCTGTGTGGGGTCGCCGATGCGGTCGGCACCGTGGTCGTCGAGCAGGTGCTTGAGCAAGACACCCTTGTTGTAGGCCGTGCCACGGATCAGGAAGTTGTCGGCCGGCCACTCGCCGCGCTCGTTCTGGCCCCAGGCCTCGCGCAGCCATTCGCGGTTCGATTCAAAGCCGCCGGCGGCCAGCACGCAGCTTTTGGCGGCAATACGCTCGCCGTTCGCCAGGTGGGCGGCGACGAAGCGGGGGCCCTCCATCTCGATGCGCTCCACGGGTACTTCGTAGCGGATCTGCACGCCCAGCTGCTCCGCGCTGCGGTAGTAGGCATTGACCAGCGCCTTGCCGCCGCCCATGAAGAACGCGTTGGTGCGCGCCACATGCAGCGTGCCCGCCAGCGCGGGCTGAAAGTGCACGCCGTGGCGGCGCATCCAGGGCCGGCAGGTGCTCGACGCGCGGATCACCAGGCGCGCCAGGTGTTCGTTGGTCAGCCCGCCCGTTACCTTGAGCAGGTCTTGCCAGAATTCTTCCTCGGGGTAGGCATCGACCAGCACGTCCTGCGGCGCGTCGTGCATGCAGCGCAGGTTGCGGGTGTGGGCGGAGTTGCCGCCGCGCCAGGCGCGCGGGGCGGATTCGAGCAGCAGCACGCTGGCGCCCGCCTCGCGCGCCATCAGGGCGGCGCACAGGGCGGCGTTGCCGCCGCCGATCACCAGCACATCGACCACAGCATCGCCGCTCATGGCCGGTGGCTCCCGGCGGTGCGCCGCGCGCGGGGGAATGAAGAAGGGGGTGTGGGGCCCATGGGGTGTCTCCTGGCGCGGTCGCCGTGTCGTTCATCGGGGTGATGGCGACTGTAGGGAGACACGGGCCCGCCGTGCAGCGGGTTCAGGTCATGGGGGTATCACGGATCGTGATGGCTGCGGGGTGGCCTTTCAGGTGTGGGCGTCTTGTCCACCGATCCATGTCGTGCCAAACCACTGACCCGTAGTGACCAATTCACGCACGCAGTCCGCCAGCACCACCCGAGCGGCCAGGGCGGCGGGTGAGAGTTCTTCGTCGGGCAGGCTGCACAGCAGGTTGACGCGGCGCGCGGGCGCGTCGGTGAGGCGCGCGCACTGAAAGCGCTCGGCCGCATCGGGGTAGCGGCCCATGGCGGCCCAGGGCTGCACGGTGGAGCCCAGGCCCGCGTCCACGGCGGCCATCACCATGGCGAGCGAGTCCACCTCCAGCACCACGTGTGGCGCCACGCGGTCGCGGGCAAAGGCCGTGTCCAGGGTGCTGCGCAGGCCGTGTGGGCCGGTGGGCAGGATCAGCGGTTCTTGCACCAGCTCGGCGACGGTGATGGTTTCCGGCAGCTGCCGGCCGCGGGAGTTGCCGGGGCCCTCCCCTCGGTCACGGGCGCAGATGAGGAACAGGTCCTCCTCCAGCAGCGGCGCCATGTCCCAGCGGCGCGCGCCCGTGGCCTGTTGTGCCTGGTGCAGGCGGGTGTCGAACAGCACGGCCAGGTCCAGCTCGCGCGCATGCAGCATGGCCGTGAGGTGGCCCGACATGCTCTCCACCATGTGCAGCCGCACGTCGGGGTAGCGTGTGCGCATGGCCTGCATCAGCGGCAGGCCCAGCACGCCCGAGGTGGTGGGCGCTAGCCCCACGGTGACGGTGCCCGATAGCCGCGCCTGCTGCGCCGCGCGCACGGCCTGGTCGGCATGGCGCAGGGTGAGCTGCGCCTCGCGAAAGAACGCCAGCCCCGCCTCGGTGGGGGTCACGCCGCGCGGTGTGCGCTGCAGCAGGCGCGTGGCCAGCTCGCTCTCCAGCCGGGTGATTTGCTGGCTCAGCGCGGACTGCACCACGTCCAGGTCCAGCGCGGCGCGGCTCATGGAGCCTTGCTCCACCACACGCACGAAATAGCGCAGTTGTCTCAGTTCCATGGGCGGGCCTCAGGGTGCATGGCGTGACTCGGATGCAGGGCGGTCAACAGGGTGGTGGAAATGCAGGGGAAGCATTGGTTTGAAGCCAAATTGCCATCTGGCGCTGGTCCATTAGTCGCTGAGAGCTATCATTTTTATAGTAATTGCTTCGGTGGCGTTCGCGGCGTCGGCTGGCTGGCATCGTCCGTCTGTGGCTTGCCAGAGTGTGCCGCAGGCCCGCTCAGATGCCATTGGGCAGGTGCGCCGCCAGCGCCTCGCGCATCCAGCGCGCGATGAGCTGCTGGCGGTCGCGCGGCATGCGGTCCACAGTCGATGCCACGCTGATCGCCGCCACGGGTTCGCCCGCCGCGTTGCGCACGGCCATGCCAGCCGCCAGCACGCCCTGCGTGGCGTGGTTGCCCACCACCGACCAGCCGCGCTCGCGCGTGGCGCGCACCAGGATCTGCAGGCGCTCGGGCGTCATGCCGCCGTAGCGCGGCAGATCTTGCGCGTTGGCGTCGATGCAGGCCTGCATCTCGGCATCGGGCAGCGCCGCCAGCAACGCCAGGCCCGCAGCGCCCACGCCCAGCGGCTGGCGCGTGCCCACCTGAATCACCAGGATCTGCACCGGGTGCGTGCCCACATGGCGTGCAATGCAGTGCGAGGTGGGGCCTTCGCGCACGATGGCAAAGGCGGCGTCGCCACAGGCGCGGCTTACTCGCTCCAGCACAGGTGCCAGGCGCACGGCCAGGTTGGGCTGGCCCGGGGGCTCGGCCACAGCAGCCAGCCGGGGGCCTGCTATGTATCGGAAACGGCCCCGTTGTGCGACGTAGCCGCTCTCCAGCAGCGTGGCCAGAAGGCGATAGATGGTGGCGCGCTCCAGCGCGGCTGCACGGCACAGGTCCACCACGCGCGCGCCGTCACGGCCGTGGGCCAGGACCGCGTCCAGCACCTGCAAACCCCGGCGCAGAGTGCGGCTGCCGGGGTCGTCGGCCGGTTCTGGCGCCAGTTGCTGGCGCGCCCGTTCGTCCGGCTGCCGGACGTTTGAATTCGCAGGTCGGGAGGGCATGGGAAAGAATTTGTTCGTCAACGCAACCAGTGCGCAGTGTGCCGCAGGGCACGCAGCAGGCGTCAAGACGGCATTTTCCCAAGAACCAACGGAGACAGACACCATGAGCCCACACCCCCCCGCCGCGCTGGGTCAGCGCAAAGCTTCGCCATCCCTGCCACGCCGTGCCCTGCTGGCGCTGGCGGCCACCCTGGCCTGCGGCGTTGCCATGCCATTGGAGGCCCAGCCCAATGCCTCGGGCTGGCCCGCCAAGCCGGTCAAGCTGGTGGTGGGCTATGCAGCGGGCGGCGCCACGGACGTGATTGCGCGCCTGGTGGCCGTCAAGCTCGGCGACCAGCTGGGCCAGCCCGTGGTGGTGGACAACCGCGCCGGTGCCAACAGCAACGTGGGCGCCGAGGCCGTGGCGCGCGCGCCGGCCGATGGCTACACGCTGTACGTCTATACCATCGCCAACACCATCAACGCCACGCTGTACCCCAAGCTGGGCTACGACCCGGTCAAGGACTTCGAGCCCATCGGCATGATCGCCAAGATTCCGAACATCCTGGTGGTCAACCCCAAGCTGCCCATCAAGAACCTGGCCGACTACGTGCGCTACGCCAAGGAGTCCAAGGACGGCATCACGTTTGCGTCCTCGGGCAGCGGCTCGTCCATCCACCTCTCGGGCGAGATGTTCAAGATGCAGTCCAAGCTCAAGATGCTGCATGTGCCCTACCGGGGCAGCGCACCCGCCGTCACCGACCTGCTGGGCGGCCAGGTGGATTCGATGTTCGACAACACGCCGTCGGCCCTGCCGCACGTGCAAGCGGGCAAGCTGCGCGCCATTGCCATCACCAGCGCCCAGCGCTCGCCCCTGCTGCCAGATGTGCCGACGCTGGCCGAGTCGGGGTTCGCGGGCTTTGATGTGCAGTCGTGGTTCGGCCTGGCCGCACCGGCGGGCACGCCGCGCGCCGTGATCGAGCAGGTCAACGCGGCCCTGAACAAGGTGCTGGCCCAGCCCGAGGTGCGCACGCGCCTGCAGGAACTAGCCGCCACGCCCGATGGAGGCACCCCCGACAAGATGCGCCAGTTTGCCGCCGCCGAGATCAAGCGCTGGCGCGAAGTGGTGAAAGAGTCGGGCGCATCCGCAGAGTGACAGATCACCCACACAACCTCACCTCTTTCATGTTCCCCATCGACTTCTTCTGGCGGGCCGCCCAGCGCTGGCCCGACCGCATCGCCATCGACGCGCCCGAGGGCTCCATCCGCTACGACGCGCTGGCCGCCCGCGTGGCAGCGCTCGCGGCGGGCTTCACAGCCATCGACCCCACACCCCAAAGCCGCGTGGGCATCTGCGCGGGCAACAGCGCCGACCACATCGCCGCGCTGCTGGCCGTGCTGGCCTGCGGCAAGGTGTGGGTGCCGCTCAACCCCAAGAGCACGCGGCCCGAGATCCGCCGCATCATCGACGCCACCGAGCCCACCCTGCTGGTGCTGGACGCCGCGTGCGCCGACCTGCTCGAAGGCGCGCCCGGCGCCCGCGTGCTGACTGGGGCGCCGGCCACCGAGGACGCCACCACGCTGGCCAGCCTGGCCGCTGCGCACGCTGGCGCACCCCGCCCGCAGCTGGACCTGCCGGACGACGCCACCCAGGCCATCAAGTTCACTGGCGGCACCACGGGCGCACCCAAGGGCGTGATGCAGCCCTACCGCGCGTGGATGGCCAACATAACCAACCAGATCCACGCCTGGGGCTTTGACGAGCACGAGCGCTACATCGTGGCCGCGCCCATCACGCACGGCACCTCTACGTACATCCTGCCCATCCTGGCCCAGGGCGGCTGCCACGTGGTGCTGGCGGGCGCGGGCGCCGAGGCGGTGCGCACGGCCTTCCGCGAGCGCGGCGGCACCGTGTGCTTCATGCCGCCCACGCTGGTCTACATGCTGATGGCGCTGCCTGGCGCCTCCCGCGCGGACTTTCCGCGCCTGCGCCGGCTCATCTACGGCGGCGCGCCCATGCCGCCCGACAAGATCCGCCAGGTGCGCGAGTTCTTTGGCCCGGTGCTGGGCACCACCTACGGCCAGACCGAGGCGCCGCAGATCCTCACCGTGCTGTGCCCCGAGGACTTCGAGGACGAGCGCAACCTGGCCTCGGTGGGCCGCACTACCTGGTTCAGCGACGTGGCCATCATGGCGCCTGATGGCCGCCTGCTGCCCCCGGGCGAGGTGGGCGAGGTGGTGGCGCGGGGCGACCTGCTGATGACCGGCTACTGGCGCCTGCCCGAGAAGACCGCCGAGACCCTGGTGGACGGCTGGCTGCACACGGGCGACCGAGGCCTGATCGACGAGCGGGGGTTTCTCTATCTCAAGGACCGGCTCAAGGACATGGTGATCACTGGCGGTTTCAACGTCTACCCCGTGGACGTGGAGAACGCGTTGGGCCAGCACCCTGCGGTGCACGAATGCACCGTGTTCGGCCTGCCCGACGACAAGTGGGGCGAGACCGTGCAGGCCGCCGTGCAACTGCGCGCAGGTGAAGCGGCGAGCGAGGCCGAGCTGATCGCCTTTGTGCGCGAACGCCTCGGCCCGGTGCAAACACCCAAGCGCATCCATTTCCACGAAAGCCTGCCGCGCTCGCCCGTGGGCAAGGTGCTCAAGTCTGCCGTGCGCGATGCGGCAATGGCCGTCACTGCCGGTACGGCCACTGCCTGAACGAAGGAACCCATCTCATGACCCAAACTGCTTCCAAGACCCCCGTCACCAGCCTGTGCACCCACACCCTCACCAGCCTGCATTACCGCGATGCGGACCTGGTCGAGGACCTGATGGGCAAAAAGACCTTCACCGAAGTGATGCTGATGCAGATCCTGGGCCGCACCCCGCGCGGCGTGGACCTGCGCATCACCGACGTGGTGCTCATCGTGCTCATGGAGCACGGGCTCACGCCCAGCGCCATCGCCACGCGGCTCATCTACATGAGCGCACCCGAGAACCTGCAGGGCGCCGTGAGCGCGGGCCTGCTGGCCGTGGGCAGCTCCTTCGTGGGCACCATGGAGAACTGCTCGGGCCTGCTCGACCGGATCGCGGCAGCGCAAGACCCTGCGGCGGAAGCGCTGGCCATCGCGCGCCACTACAAGGGCCTCAAATCCCCCGTGCCCGGCTTTGGCCACCACCTGCACAAGCCCGTGGACCCGCGCGCCTACAAGCTGCTGGAGATGGGCCGTGCCGAGCCCGAGCTGCAGGGCGACAAGATCCGCGCGCTGGAGACGCTGTCCAAGGCCGTCTATGAGGTGGCAGGCCGCCCCATCACCATCAACGCAACGGGCGCGGTGGCCGCGCTGCTGGGCGAGATCGGCGTGCCCACGGCCGTGATGCGAGGCTTTGCAGTGATCTCGCGCGCGGCCGGGCTGGTGGCGCACATCGTGGAAGAGCAGCAAAGCCCCTCGGGCCGCTTCATCTGGGACACGGTGGAGCACGCCATTCCCTTCGTTGGCGGCAGTGCCGGCCAGGGCACGGACGCATGAGCGCGCAGCCAGGCCATCCACCAGCCTTACCGCTCGACCTGTCGGGCCGCGTGGTGTTCGTGGCCGGGGGCGGGTCTGCCGGACCGGGCTGGAGCATTGGCCGCGCGGCCTGCGTGACCTACGCGCGCCTGGGCGTCAGCGTGTGTGTGGCGGACCGCGACGCAGCTTCGGCCGAAGAGACCACGGCGCTCATCCACGCCGAGGGCGGCACGGCCGCCACCCTGGTGGGCGACGTGGCGGACGCGGCCGATGTGCAGCGCCTGTTTGCCGAGGCGCGCGAGCGCTTTGGCGGCGCCATCGACGTGCTGCACCACAACGTGGGCATCGGCAAGACCGGCGGACCGCTGGAGACGAGCACCGAAGACTTCGACCGCATCCATTCAGTCAACGTGAACAGCCTGCTGCTGGCCTGCCAGCAGGTGCTGCCCGGCATGGTGGAGCGCGGGCGGGGCTCCATCATTGCAATCTCGTCCATCGCGGGCATGCGCTACCTCGGCTATCCGCACCTGGCCTACGGGGTGACCAAGGCGGCCGTCACGCACTTCACGCGCATGGTGGCCCAGCAGTACGCTGGCCAGGGCGTGCGTGCCAACACGGTGGTGCCAGGGCTCATCGACACGCCGCGCATTGCCACCACGGTGGCGAAAATGTTCTCGGACACCAGCCTCGACGAGGCCCGCGCTGCGCGCGCCCGCCAGGTGCCCATGGGCCGCATGGGCACGGCCTGGGATGTGGCCCATGCCTGCGCCTTCCTTGCCAGCGACGCCGCCGCCTATGTGACCGGCACCGAGCTGGTTGTGGACGGGGGCATCACCGGCAAGTTTGTTTGAGAACCTGCTCAGAACGTGTGCACCACACCGGCGGAGATGCCGGTGGCTGTGGCCTTGTTGGCCGTGCCCTGGAAGCCTTTGCGCCAGCGGGTGTTGTCCAGCTCGGCATACACCTTGGTGCGGCGCGAGAGCTTGTATTCGGCAAACGCCACCAGGCGGCCGTAGCCGTCTTCGGCGGCGCCCGTGCGGGTGCGGTCCACCTTGTAGTAGGCAGCCGTCAGATCGAACAGGGGCGTGACGGACCAGGTCGCGCCTGCCGAGAACACGCGCTGCACCGTGTGTTTGCCGACCGCTGTCTCGGCCTCGCTGCGTGCCGCGTTGGCCGCCAGTCGCACGGTGTTCCATTGGTAGGCCGCGCCCAGGGCGGCTCCGTCCAGGGTGCGCTGGTTCGTGTCCTTGAAGGTCTGGAATGCGCCCGACAGTGTGACGCCGCTGGCCGCATAGGCCATGCCGACCCCGCGCGACGACAGGGCCGATGTCTTTCCAGCCACTTCACCCGTGCCCAACATCGCCCGTGCGGTGAGGCCGCCAAATCGCGCTGTGTACTTGATCGCGTTGTCCAGCCGGTACGAGCCTGACGTGGACCCCGCACTGCCGAACTCGATGCCCAGGCCATGCTGGCTGAGCGCGGCCACGCCGATGCTGGGGTTGAAGCTCGCAAAGCGCATGCCCAGCGGGTCCACGGGCGAGATGGCATCCGCCAGTGTGGTGGTCTGGCGGCCCAGGGCCAGCGTGCCCCATCCGCCCTCCAGACCGACCCAGGATGCGCGATCAAAGGTCTTGCTGGCGTTGGCAGAAGCGCCGGTGTCGGCGTTCAGTCCGCTCTCGAACTGGAACAGCGCCTTGGCACCGCCCCCCAGGTCTTCGCTGCCGCGAAGCCCCCAGCGGCTGGTGGTGTGTATGCCGCTGCCCAGGCTGTGCGACGAACCTGGGGCTGCCGCATTGGCCGCCGTGAGGCCGCTGCCGTGGCGCAGCCCCAGGTCCACGGTTCCATACAGCGTGACGCCGCTGGTTTGTGCCGCGATGCAACTGCTGGCCAGTGCGGCACAAAGCGCACCGATGTTGCCTATTCTTTTTCTCATAGATGTCTCCTGCCTGATTGAAATCTGAAAGGGGTGCGAGGGTATTTCTGGGGCCTCAATCGGGGGTGAGCTGGGCTTTGTGCACCACGCCCTTCCACTTGGCGATCTCCTGGCGTACGGTCAGGGCCAATTGCTCGGGCGTGCTGGGGTCCACCACGGCGCCTTGTTCTTCAATGCGCCGTGCCACGTCCTTGTCCGCCAGGGCGGTGTTGAGCGCTTTGTTGAGCTGATCGACGACGGGCTTGGGCGTTTTGCCGGGCGCAAACAGGGCATACCACTGCGTGATCTCGACGCCTTTCACGCCCGCCTCTTCCAGCGTGGGCACATCGGGCAACAGCGATGAACGCTTGGGGCCTGCCAGCGCCAGGGCGCGCAGCTTGCCGTTCTTGACGTGAGGGTAGGCTGAGAACAGGCTGGGGAACATGACCTGGGTCTGCCCGGCCATGGTGTCATTCATCGCGGGCGCGGCACCCCGGTAGGGCACGTGGGCCATTTGCGCACCGCTTTCCAGCTTGAAAATTTCGGCGGAGAAGTGCGGGGCTGTGCCGTTGCCGGCCGAGGCGTAGTTGAAGTCTTGGGGCTTGGCTTTGGTCAACGCCACCAGCTCGCCCACCGACTTGGCTGGCACCTTGGGGTGAACCACCATGAGCGTGGGCGAGTAGCTCACCATGCCAATGGGCTCGAACTGCGTGATGGGGTCGTAGCGCAGCTTTTGCAGCGCAGGGCTCATGCCGTGGGTGCCGATGTAGCCAAAAAGAATCGTGTGACCATCGGGCGCCGCGCGGGCCACAAACTCCGCCGCAATGGCACCGTTGGCGCCCGCCTTGTTCTCCACAATGACCTGTTGCCCCAGCAGGGTGGACAGCTTGAGCGCCACCACGCGCGCCATGCCGTCGTTGCCACCGCCAGCGGCGGTCGGCACCACGAGCGTGATGGGTTTGTCGGGATAGGCCGCATGTGCCAGGGAGGGGATCATTTGCACAGCGGCAGCGAGGGCCGCCGCGGTGAGCAGGGTGCGGCGTGCGCGCGATGGCGCAAAGTGTTGGCGAATCATTTTTTTGTCTCCTGTCATCCAAAGGGTTGGGGTGTGAAATCAGTGGGTGAATGCGTTTTCTGAAACGAACAGCGTGCCCTCCAGAATCTTTCGCGCGGTGCGGACCAGCGCGGCCTGCACCAGCTTGAATTGGCCGTCCACTTCGGTGAGTTCCACGTCCACATGAATGCGGCCGGCGGGGTGCAGCACTTCCACACGGCGTGTGCCTGCAATGGCGTGCTGCAGGGAGTCGGTGATCACCGTGCCTGGCAGCACGTGGGCAGCAGCCACGCCAATTGCACCGGTCACGGCGTGTGAGCGGTGGCAGCGGTGGGGTGTGAAATAGCGCGAGACGACGCTGCCCGGTTGATCGCCCGCAGACACGATCACGGGCTTGGGCAGCACGCTGTTCGACACATCGCCCATGCCCATCCGCAGGCCGGCTTCGCATCGCAGGGCTTCCAGCCTGGAAAGCAGTTCGGCATTGGCATCCAGCTCTGCAGGGCTCTCGTTGCCGCACAGGCCGAGGTCCGCTGCCCGCACGAGCACCATCACCTGGGCGGCATCGATACAGGTGACCTGCAGGCCGTGGATGGTGTCGATGCGCTGGCCGGTCGGGAAAATCTGGCCCGTGACGGCGCCCCAGGCGTCCAGGAAGTTCATCAGCACCGGTGCCGCAGTGCCCTGCACGCCGTCAATATGCACATCGCCGTCGTAGTGCACCCGTCCGCCAGCGGTACACACCTGCACATCAATGCGTGAACGGGTGTTGACGTTGTAGACCCTTACTGTGGTGGTGTTTCCATGGCCGGAAGCGGGCACCAGCCCCTGCTCGATGGCAAAGGGCCCCACGCCCGCCAGCATGTTGCCGCAGTTGGGCCGCGTGTCCACGCGGGCCTCTTCCACACTGACTTGGGCGAAGAGGTAGTCCACATCGCAGTCGGCATGTACCGACCTGGAAACGATCGCAACCTTGCTGGTCAGCGAGTTTCCTCCGCCCAGGCCGTCAATCTGCAATTCATGCGGCGAGCCCAGCGCGGCGATCAGGGTGCGGTCGCGCGCCGCAGGGTCTTGCGGCAGCCAGTCGGCCAGGAAGAACGGCCCCCGGGAAGTGCCGCCACGCATCAGAACGCAAGGAAGGTTGTAGCTCATGGGTCGGCATGGTGCGACGCTTCATCTGTTCTGTGAATTGCATTGTTGACAATGATTGATGCATGCAGCGCAATAGGCTATGAGCCCATGTACATGGTGAAATCACGTTCGTGAATTGCAATGTTCTGATCGTTTGATGCGTGCTGCGCAACAGCGAAACGTCTTGAAAGCCCATGCCCATGAACAACAAATTCGATCTTGCTGACATCCAGGCCTTTGCCGCGGTGGCTGAGCTGCAGAGCTTTCGTGCTGCGGCCGAGGCGATCCACTTGTCGCAGCCTGCCTTCAGCCGTCGCATCGACAAGCTCGAAGAAGCCCTGGGCGTGCGCCTGCTTGACCGCACCACGCGCCGTGTCACGCTCACGGCCGTGGGCCGTGACTTTGCGCGCAAGACCCGCGTGTGGCTGGATGACCTGGACGGCATGCTCATGGGCCTGGGCGACGTGGCCGCGCGCCGCATGGGCGAGGTGACGATTGCCTGCGTGCCGTCGGCCGTGTATTACTTTTTGCCGCAGGTGGTCAAGCGCTACCACGAGCGTTTTCCGAAAATCCGCGTCAAGGTGCACGACGCCAGCGCCAACGAGGTGCTGGTGGCCGTGGCGCAGGGCGATGCCGACTTTGGCCTCAATTTCATCGGCAGCCAGGAGGCCGAGATCGAGTTCAAGCCCGTGCTGGCCGAGCGCTTCGTAGCCGCCTGCCGGCGCGACCATGTGCTGGCGCGGCGCAAGAAGGTCACCTGGGCAGAGCTGGGCCAGCACGACTTCATGTCGGTGGGCAAGACCTCGGGAAACCGTCTGTTGATGGACCTGGCGCTGGCCAACGTGCCCGACCGCCCCCAGTGCCTGTACGAGGCCAAGCACGTGACCACGCTGCTCGGCCTGGTGGAGGCGGGCCTGGGCGTGGCTGCCGTGCCCAGCCTGGCCATGCCAGGCAAGGACCATCCCACACTGGTGAGCATTCCGCTGATCGAACCCGTGGTGACGCGCCAGATGGGGCTGATCAAACGCAGGGGCAAATCGCTGTCGCCCGCTGCGCAGCAGCTCTATGACCTGCTGGTGGCTACGCGTTCTGTGCGCCCACGCAGTGCTGCCACGGCGCAAAAAATACAATCGGGGCAATGACTGCCAATACCAAACCGCCCAAACAACGTGTTGTCGTGGGCCTTTCGGGCGGAGTGGACTCTGCCGTGACCGCCCACCTGCTCAAGCAACAGGGCCACGAAGTCGTCGGCATCTTCATGAAGAACTGGGAAGATGACGACGACAGCGAATACTGCTCGTCCAACATCGACTTCGTGGACGCCGCCGCCGTGGCTGATGTGATCGGCATCGAGATCGAACACGTCAACTTCGCAGCCGACTACAAGGACCGTGTGTTTGCCGAGTTCTTGCGTGAGTACCAGGCGGGCCGCACGCCCAACCCAGACGTGTTGTGCAACGCCGAGATCAAGTTCAAGGCTTTTCTGGACCACGCCATGCGCCTGGGCGCGGAGAAGATCGCCACGGGGCACTACGCCCGCGTGCGTCAGAACCCATTCTCCGGCCTGTTCGAGCTGCTCAAGGGGCTGGATCCCTCCAAGGACCAGAGCTACTTTCTGCACCGCCTGAACCAGGCGCAGCTGTCCAAGACGCTGTTCCCGGTGGGCGAGTTGCACAAGACCGAGGTGCGCCGGATCGCCGAGGAGATTGGCCTGCCCAATGCCAAGAAGAAGGATTCCACGGGCATCTGCTTCATTGGCGAGCGGCCGTTCCGCGAGTTCCTGAACCGTTACATCAGCCATGAGCCCGGCCCCATCCTGGACGACCGGGGCCGCAAGCTGGGCCAGCACGTGGGCTTGTCGTTCTACACCTTGGGCCAGCGCCAGGGCCTGGGCATCGGCGGAATCAAGGAGAAGGGCGCACAACGTGGCGGCGGCGAGCATGCGCCCTGGTTTGTGGCCCGCAAGGACCTGGCCAGGAACACGCTGCGCGTGGTGCAGGGGCACGACCACCCCTGGCTGCTCTCCTCCGCCCTGGAGGCGCAAGATGCCAGCTGGACGTCCGGCCACCCCCCTGTGCCGGGGAACTATGCCGCCAAGACCCGCTACCGGCAGCAGGACGCCGCGTGCACCGTCGTCAGCGCGGACGGCGCGGGTTTTCAGCTGCGTTTCCCACAGGCGCAGTGGGCGGTGACGCCGGGGCAAAGTGCGGTCTTGTACGACGGGGAGGTCTGCCTCGGGGGCGGGGTCATTTTTGGTGCGACAGACTGAAACATCTGGGACACATTAGCCCTCTAGCCGATTGTGGTGCACCCGCACAAATGGGGTTTTCTAATTAATTAAGACTATGGATTGAATAATCCAAATAGTAAATAATTAATTCTTGTGGCGTGACACCCACAAACTTCTACGTAGTTACCGCCAGTTGAACTAAGTTGACCTTTGGTTCGTCGCCACAAGCGTCATTTGTCACGGCGTGGCTTCTAGAATTCCCGAAAACGCTGTTTGAAACCACATGTATCAAAAAATGCACGTGGTAAACCCTTAGTTCATCTTGCTGACGGCCGTCAAAAACGGGCCCGAAGCTTGCTCGTGCTTGCACCATGTCTCAAATTGTTTCCATGCCTTCGAGCCCCGACATCGCCGCGCACCTGGTCCGGCAGCAGTGTTCGGTGCAATGGCGAGGGTTTTTCCAGGCTCTTGCAGCGGAATTTGTCGCGGCCCTGCCACCGGAAGACCTTCGCGCGCTGATGTTCCGGGTGGGCGCGCGGTTTGCGGCAGACCATCCTTTGCCAGCGTGTGCCACTGTGGAAGACCTGCAGCGCAGCATGACGGCGGTCTGGACGAGCATCGACTGGGGCTGGGTCGATTTGACGCAGGAAGTTGCGCAGTTGAACATCCACCACAGCCTCTCGCCCGTATCTGCTGCATTCGGGCCGGACCACGTGCATTGGTCGGGTGGTTTCCTCGAAGGGGTCTACCAAAGCTGGTTCGACCAAGCGGGTGCCGGGCAACTCAAGGTGGTGCAGTGCGCACCTGCAGATGCCTGGGGGTGTGTACACCTTCAGCTGTCGCGCTGAGCACCGGGTTTCGGATCTATATGTTGCGGCATTGGCGGTGACCCATGAAACACTCAGACGACATCGTGAACCTCTTTCAGCAGTTTGGGGCCAAGGCAGACCCCTACCATGAGCTGGCCCGCAAGCAGGAGCACCAACTCTCCAACGAGCGCTGGCCCCTTGTCTCCGCCGTGCGCAATGCCGTGGCCGATGATGTGCCCTCGGTAGACCGAAGCGCCGGTACCGCTGCGGCGCCGCTTCCCCAGCAGGCTCAGGCTTCCGTTTCGGCGCGACCAGAGCCCGTTGTGGCAGTGCAGCGCACTGCACCCGTCGCCGCCGAGTTGCCCCGCCCGGTGGCCGCGCCCGCAGCAGTAGCGGCAGACCGTCTGCCGCCAGCGGCTGCGCTGGCCTCGCGTTCCCCCCTGGCGGGTCTTGCGGGCCTGCGTGGACAGGCTGCGCCGACTGTTGCTGAAGAGCAGGCCGTGCACCAGGAGTCCTTGCCGGTGGACCTCCCATCGGTTTTTGCGCGTCTGGCGGGTGCTCCCGTGGCCGCCGGCGCTGCGCCAGCGCCCGCCTGGCAGCCTCGCAAGGGCCACCTATGAAAGTGATTGCCATCGTTTCTGCCAAAGGTGGCGTGGGCAAGACGACCCTGACTGCCAACCTGGCCACCGCACTGCAGCGCGAAGGTGTTGCGACGTTGCTGGTGGTGGACATGGACCCCCAGAATGCGCTGGGCTTGCATTTCGGCGCCGATCCCCGTTCTCTGGCCGGCGTATCCCGCGCCAGCCTGGCAGGCGAAGACTGGGGCTCGGTCTGCGTGCAAAGCCCATCGGGTGTGCATGTGCTGCCCTATGGCGTGGTGAACGAGTCTGACCGCGTGGCTTTCGAGCGGCACCTGGACGCACACCCGAACTGGCTGGAGCAGCAATTGCAGGGCCTGGAACTGCCGGAGGATGCCGTGGTGCTGATCGACACGCCGCCGGGTCCTTCTGTTTATATGCAGCAGGCGCTGTCGGCGGCCCAGGTGGTGGTGGTGGTCAGCCTGCCCGATGCGGCATCTTATGCGGCGCTGGCCCTGATGCAGCGGCTGGTGCACACCTATTGCAGACCGCGCCCTGATTTTTCCGAAACGCTGTACGTGCTCAATCAGGTGGACGGCGCGCGCCAGTTGTCCAAAGACATCACGCGTGTGATGCAGGACAACCTGGGTGAGCGTCTGGTGGGCGTGGTCCATGAAGACCAGGCGGTGCGCGAGGCGCTCGCCTACGACCAGAGCGTGCTGGAGTATGACCCCCAAGGCCAGGCGGCCGATGACCTGCGCAAGTGCGCGCGCGTCCTTGCGCAGCGCCTGCGACTGCCACTGGCTGGAGCCGCGCAATGAGTATCGACCAACGCCCGCAGGCCGACGAGGTAGCTGACGCCGATTCCCACAGTCCCCAGGCACACTGGCGCACCGTGGTGCATGCCATCACCGGGTGGGATCTGTGGCAGCACCCCGTAGCGCGTGTCGCGGCTGTGGTGTTCAGTGCCTTGCTGATGGGGTTGGTCATCAGCGTACCGCTGGATCTCCAGGGGCAGATTCTCTTTTCGGTGGGTTCGTTTGGTGCGGCCTTGCTGCTGAGCAGGACCCCCGGCCGCCTGTCCACGCTGGCAATGATCGTGCTGTCGATCTCGGCCTCGTCGCGTTACATCTACTGGCGTTTTACCGACACCATCGGCTTTACCAACTGGCTGGATGCGGCATTCGGCTATGGCCTGGTGCTGGCAGAGCTGTATGCCTTTGCGGTGCTGCTCATTGGCTACTTCCAGACGGCGTGGCCCCTGCAGCGCCGCCCGGTTCCCATGCCCCAGGACATCAGCACCTGGCCCAGCGTGGATGTGTTCATTCCGACCTACAACGAGCCGCTTGAAGTGGTGCGCCAGACGGTGTTCTCGGCCATGAGCCTGGACTGGCCCGCCGATCGCCTGCACGTGTATGTGCTCGACGACGGCCGCCGTCCCGAGTTCCGTGAGTTCTGCGAAGAGCTGGGCGTGGGCTACCTGATCCGCGACAACAACCACCACGCCAAGGCGGGCAACATCAACGCGGCGCTCAAAGTCACGAGTTCCGAATACATCGCCATCTTTGACTGCGACCACATCCCCACGCGTTCCTTCCTGCAGGTCTGCATGGGCTGGTTCTTCAAGGACACCAACCTGGTCATGCTGCAGACGCCGCACGTGTTCTTCTCACCCGATCCGTTTGAGCGCAACCTGGACACGTTCCACCGGATGCCCAACGAGGGCGAGTTGTTCTACGGCATCGTCCAGGACGGCAACGACCTCTGGAACGCGTCGTTCTTCTGCGGTTCTTGCGCCATCATCCGCCGCAAGGAGTTGCTGGAAGTGGGTGGCATTGCGGTAGAAACCGTGACCGAGGACGCCCACACGGCGCTCAAGCTCAGCCGCCTGGGCTACAACACGGCTTACCTCGAAGTGCCTCAGGCTGCGGGCCTGGCCACCGAGAGCCTTTCCGGCCACGTAGGCCAGCGCATTCGCTGGGCGCGGGGCATGGCGCAGATCGCGCGCACCGACAACCCGCTCTTTGGCAAGGGTCTCAAGTTCGGCCAGCGGCTGTGCTACCTGAATGCGATGCTGCATTTCTTCTACGGACTGCCGCGCCTGGTGTTTCTGACTGCACCGCTGGCCTACCTGTTCTTCGGGGCCCACGTGTTCCAGGCCACGGCGCTGATGATCACCGCCTATGCGCTGCCCCACCTGGCCCACGCCAGCGTGACCAACTCCCGCATCCAGGGGCGCTTTCGCCACTCGTTCTGGAATGAGGTGTACGAGTCAGTGCTGGCCTGGTACATCATGCGCCCGGTGATCGTTGCCTTCATCAACCCCAAGCTGGGCAAGTTCAACGTGACGGCCAAGGGGGGCGTGATCGAGAAAGCCTATTTCGACTGGACCATTGCACGGCCTTATGTGGTGCTGTTGGTGATCAATCTGGTGGGTTTTGCGGTGGGGATCTGGAAGCTGTTCTCCTCCGCAGGCGACGAAACCACCACGCTGGTCATCAACATGGTCTGGACCACCTACAACGTCATCCTGCTGGGCGCCAGTGTGGCGGTGGCCAGCGAGACGCGCCAGATCCGTGGCACACCGCGCGTGGCGGCTGCCCTGCCCGCTGTCATCCGCTTTGATAACGGCCGCACGCTGGTTTGCAAGACCGAAGATTTCTCGCAGCACGGGCTGGGCCTGTCCGTTCCGGCGGACAGCGACATTCCCATGGGCAGCCGCCTTTCCGTGTCGCTGTTCAGGTCCGACGAAGAAGGTGTTTTTCCGGCCGTTGTCACGTTCAGTGGCAAGGGGCGTCTGGGCGTGAAGTTCGACAACCTCAGTCTGCGCCAGCAGGCCGAACTGGCATCGCTGACCTTTGCACGGGCGGATGCCTGGATTGCCACTTGGGGCACGGGCCAGCGCGACAAGCCGCTGCGCTCGCTCTGGAGCGTGATTGCGATTGGAGTGCGCGGCATGGGACAACTGACCGTCTCCGCCGTCAAGTCCCTCAAGCCCCGTTAAGCCTTTCCCTGTTTCCAAAGACTCGACACCATGATTCCCAAAAGACATCCGACAGCGCGGCTGCCGCGCAAGCGCATGCTGCCTGCCATGCTGGCCTTGGTACTGACAGGGACGGCCGTGCCCGTATCCCAACTTGCTGCGGCCCCTGCACCAGCGGGCTTGGCTGGGGCGGAAATGCTGGCTGCGGCGCAACCGACCGAGAGTGGAGTGCGTGTACACCGCACCAGTTTCAAGGATCTGGGGGCCCTGTTTCCGCTGCAATTGCGGGGTGTGGACGGCACCAGCGGTGTGGCGTTCAGCGTGCGCAACGACGAAGTGGTCACAGGCGCGCGACTGAAGCTGAACTACTCCTACTCGCCCGCCCTGCTCCCCAACCTGTCCCATATCAAGGTGCTGGTGAACGAGCAGGTGGCCGCCACCATTCCGGTGACCACGCAGCAGGCGGGCGAAAACCTGCAGCGCGAGATCGTCATCCCGCCGCGCCTCATCACCGAGTTCAACCGGCTCAACCTGCAGCTCATCGGCCACTACACGATGGAGTGCGAAGACCCGCTGCACTCCAGCCTGTGGGCCAACGTCGGCAACGACAGCGTGCTGGAACTGACGGTGGCGCCCGTGGCCCAGACAAACGATCTGGCGCTGCTGCCGCAGCCTTTCTTTGATCGCCGGGATGTGCGCCCGCTGGAGCTGCCGATGGTGTTCGGCGCAGTGCCCAACACGGGCACCTTGCAGGCCGCAGGCACGATGTCATCCTGGTTTGGCGCGCTGGCGGGTTTCCGGGGAGCGAGGTTCCCGTCACTGGTGGGTGAACTCCCCGCGCGCGGCAACGCGGTGGTGATGGTCGCTGGCAAGGCGCAAGCGCCCGCCGGGCTGAGCCTGCCAGACATCCAGGGCCCCACCGTGGCCGTGGTGAGCCACCCGGCAGACCGTCATGGCAAGCTGCTGCTGGTCATGGGGCGGGACGAGGCCGAGCTTGGCGTTGCCGCCAAGGCACTGGCCATCGGTTCCTCGGCCCTGTCCGGCCCGCTGGCACGGATCACCGAGGTCACGGAACTCAAGCCCCGCAAGCCGTACGACGCGCCCAACTGGCTGTCCAATGACCGGCCCGTGAAATTTGGTGAACTGGTCGAGGCCGATGCACTCAACGTGTCCGGTTACTCGCCAGACCTGATCCGCCTGAACTTCTTCCTGCCGCCCGACCTGTTCGCATGGCGCCAGAAGGGCATCCCGGTGGACCTGCGGTATCGCTATACCCCGCGCCCGAACCCGGACAAGTCCACCCTCAACATCAATGTGAACCAGCAGTTCCTGCGTTCGTTGCCCCTGCACGCAGTGAATCATGAAGAACCCGGCGCTTTGGACCGCCTGCTGACCAAGATGGTGCCCAAGGGCGAGATGGCGCCGGAGCGCGAGACGTTCCACATCCCGCTGTTCAAGCTGCCGGCCCAGTCGCAGCTGCAGATGCATTACTACTACGACGTGGTCAAGCAGGGCGCCTGCAAGGACGTACCACTCGACAACGTCCGGGGCTCTGTCGAGGCCGACTCGACCATCGACATCTCCGGTTTTCCGCATTTCATCGCCATGCCGGATCTGGCGGCCTTTGGCAATGCAGGGTTCCCGTTCACACGCATGGCAGACCTTTCTGAATCTGCGGTGGTGATGCCGGACAAGCCGGGAGCGCAGGAATACGCGGCCTATCTGGGCCTGATGGGTGTCATGGGGCGCGTCACGGGATACCCTGCCCTGGGCGTGACCGTGGCGCAGGCCCAGCAGGTGGAGCGGCTTGCCGACAAGGACCTGCTGGTCATTGCCTCCGGCGGCAACCAGCCCCTGCTCAAGCAATGGGCCAGTTCCATTCCGGCCCTCCTGCAGGGCGAAACCAAGAGTTTCCAGATGTCGGATTTCGCCAACCGCCTGCTGCGCTGGTGGGGCTTTGGCGAGGACTCCAGCGTGCACGCACGGCGCAGCCAGGTTGCGTTTTCCAGCGACAGCACCGATGCTCTGGTGGCAGGTTTTGAATCGCCTTTGCGCGGTGGCCGCAGTGTGGTGCTCGTTGCCAGCAACCAGCCTGCAGGTCTGTCGCAAGTGATGGATGCACTGCTGGATGCCGAAATGCTCAAACACGTGCAGGGCAGCACCACGGTCATCCGGGGCAAGCAGGTGGACAGCCTGGTGGCCGAGAAAAACTACCATGTGGGTCAGTTGGGCCCCTTGCTGTATACCCAGTGGTTTCTTTCGCGCAACCCGCTGTTGCTGATTGTCCTGGGCGTGTCGGCGGCGGTGCTGATAGCGATCATCATGTACCTGTCGCTGAGAGCGCGCGCACGGGCCCGGCTGAAGCAAAAAGGCTGAGGCGGTGCAAAGCACGCCCGGCTGTTTCTGAATCACGCAACACATTCCCGGCACCTCGGTGGCCGGGAGCCTCGCAGGGAGAAGGAAGGCATGTCCTCCAAACGTCGTCGTCATCAAACACTTGCCATGGGGCTGCTGGCCTCGCTGATGGCCCCCGTTGCCTGGGCGCAGACCGGGGCCGAGCAGACCCTGCTGGACCAGGGGCAGTACTGGCAGGAGCGCGGCGACACGGAACGCGCGGGTGAGGCGTGGCAGAAGCTGTTGCGCATCAACCCCCAGAACGCCCAGGCCCTCTATGGGATGGCGTTGGTGGAGCTCAACGCCCGCCGCCCCGAGGGCGCCCAGCGCTACCTGAACCAGTTGCAGGCAGCCCATCCGCGCAGCCCGCTGGTCAGCCGGTTGCAGGAATCCATCCGCACGGGCCGCAGCGCACCCCAGATCGAAACTGCGCGCCAGCAGGCCCGCAGCGGGCAGGCCAGCCAGGCCTTGAGCACCTACCAGGCGGCACTGGGAGACCGCGCTCCTACTGGGCCCCTGGCGCTGGAGTACTACCAGACGCTGGGCGCCACAGCAGGCGGCTGGGACGAGGCCCGCCGGGGTCTGAACCGCCTGGCGCAGGAATCGCCCGAAGACCCGCAGATTGCGCTGGCCCTGGCGCAACACCTGACCTACCGCGAATCCACACGCCGCGAAGGCATCGCCCAGCTGGCGCGGCTGGCCGGGCGCCCCGATGTGGGCAAGGCGGCGACGGAAAGCTGGCGCAAGGCGCTGGCCTGGACGGGCAATCGCTCGGCCGACATCCCGCTGTACCAGGAATTCCTGCGCGCCAATCCCGGAGACACGGCCGTGCAGACGCGACTGGTGCAAGCCCAGAACCTGCAAAAACAGTCCCAGGCAGCTTCCGTCCGGACGGCCGACCCGCTGCGCCAGCGGACGACAGCAGGGTTCCAGGCCCTGGATGATGGCGAGTTGGATGCTGCAGAGGCCGCATTTCTGAACGTGCTTGAATCCCGTCCCACCGACGGCGATGCGCTGGGTGGCCTGGGCATCCTGCGTTTGCGCCAGGAACGGTTTGCCGACGCGCGCGGGCTGCTGGAGCGTGCCTCGCGTGCGGGCTCGGCCAGCCGCTGGAAACAGGCGCTCGACAGCGCCACCTACTGGAGCCTGGTCGAGCAGGCCACCTCCGAACGCGAACGCGGTGAGACAGCGGCAGCGCGGCGTTCGCTGGAGCAGGCTGTGCGGCTGAATCCGGCCGAAGTCACGGCCGAAACCGACCTGGCAGACCTGTTGGTCGAAGATGGCCAGTACGACGCGGCCGAGGCGGCCTACCGCCGTGTGCTCGCGCGCCAGGCCGACAACCCCGACGCGGTGCGGGGCCTCGTGGGCGTGCTGGCGCAGAACAACAAGGCGGCCGAAGCCCTGGCGCTGGTGGAGAAGCTGTCACCCTCGCAGCAAGAAAAGGTGGGAGCCCTGGGGCGCCTGCGTGCTGCGCAGGCATTGGGCCAGGCCCGCGCAGCGACGGAGCGTGGCGATACCGCCGCCGCCCGCGCAGCGCTGGAAGATGCCCTGCTGAACGATCCGGCCAGCCCCTGGGTGCGGCTGGACCTGGCCCGCCTGTACCTGCGCATGGGCGCGGTGGCCGAGGCGCGGGGCGTGATGGACGGGTTGTTGCTGTCCAACCCCAATATGCCCGAGGCCCTGTATGCCAGCGCCCTGCTGGCCTCGGAGGCTGGTGACTGGCCCAGCGCCTTGGCGCTGCTGGACCGCGTTCCAGAAAAGCACCGCACCCGTGACATCGCCGCGCTGCAAAAGCGGGTGTGGGTGCATGTGCAGGCATCGGCTGCGTCGGCGTTGGCGGCCGAAGGTCGCCAGACGGAAGCCCTGGCCACCCTGGCCCAGGCCGAGTCCTTTGCCACCCAAGACCCCGAATTGCTGGGCGCCATGGCCTTGGCCTACGCGGACGCTGGCGATCCGCAGCGCGCGCTCGGCATGGTGCGCCAGGTGCTGGCGCGCACCCCCCGGCCCGATGTCGGCCTGCGCCTGCAGTACGCAGCCACCTTGCTCAAGACCCAGCAGGATGTGGAACTGGCGGGCATCCTGCGGCAGCTGCAGACGGCCCCGATGAATGACCGCGAGCGCAAGAGTTTCAGCGACATCCGCCGCGCCTACATCGTGCGCCAGGCCGATGGCCTGCGCGAGGCGGGCGACCTGGTCGCGGCCTACGACACGCTCGTTCCCTTGCTGGCCGAGCAGCCCGACGAGCCCCTGGCCATGGCGGCACTGGCCCGCATGTACGCGGCCAACAACGACTATGCCCAGGCGCAGGCGCTGTATGCGCGGTTGCTGGAAAAGTCTCCCAATGACGTGCCCCTCATCCTGCAGACCGCAGCCATGGCCACGGGCGCCAAGGACTACGGCTATGCGGAGTCGCTGCTGTCCGTGGCGCTGGCGCGCGCTCCGCGTGATCCCGAAGTGCTGACGGCCGCTGGTCGGTTGTACCGGGCGCAGGGCAAGAATTCCAAGGCCACCGAGTTCTTCACGGCTGCCGTTGCTGCCGAAAACGCGCAGCGCGATGCCGTGCTGGCCGCCAGTGGCGTGGCGGCGGGGCCTGCACGTTCGGGCAATCCATTTGCCCAGCGCGCGGCATTGCAGCAGCGTGCCGGGGGCGGCCTGTCAGTGCCTGGTGCCGCAGCCGTCGCACGGTCGCCGGTGGGCTACACCCCCCAGCAGTACGCGCCCCAGCCAGTAGCGCGCAGCAACAACGCACCTGCAGGCCTCTACATTCCCGACCCGGCCGGTGCAAGCCGCTTTGGCACGGCACCGCAGGCCTATGCGCAGGCCGCTCCCATGACGCCCGCCAGTTACTACCCCGAGGCGTCCAGCCCGGTGGCGGCGGCTGACACGGCGGCTTCGACCAGCGCTGCGCGGCGCAACGCTGCGGCACTGCCTTCTTCGACCCCACGGTCGGCGGGGGCCTCTGCGGCGGCGCCGGCCATGGCACCTGTGTACGTGCCGCCTGCACAACCCATGCAGCCGATGGGCGCTCCGGCCCCGGCTGCGGCGGGCTACTACACGCCTGCACAGGCCTACGGTGGTGGGTATGCGGGCGGCGCCCAGTCCTTGCCTGCGCAACGCGCAATGCCTGCTCCTGCAGCACCTTCTGCCTGGTCCACGGCGGGGCTGGGCAACGTGCCCGACCCCACGCGGCCCCGCACGGCCCGCGACGAGCTGCGGGAAGTGCAGCAAAGCCAGATTTCTTCGTTCTCCGTGGGCGCAGTTGCGCGCGCACGGCAGGGCGAGGCGGGCATGAGCCAGCTTTCCGAGATCGAAGCGCCCGTGCAGCTCAAGATGAGCGTGGGTGACGGTCACCTGCTGCTGGGCGTAACGCCCACGGGCGCCAGCGCAGGTTCGCCGGGCTCTCCCTACGGCACCATCAGCCGCTTTGGTGGTGGCCCGGTCACGGCCCTGGCCATGCCCGAACGCGGTGCGGGCTCGCAAAGCGACAGCGGCGTCGGCCTGAGCGTAGGCTATGAAAGCGGAGGCTTCCGGGCAGACATCGGCAGCACGCCGCTGGGCTTCGGCCAGTCCGATGTGACGGCAGGCGCGAGATACCGCACAGCCCTCACCGACGACCTGACCGTGGCCGTGGACCTCTCGCGCCGCCCGGTGACCGACAGCCTGCTGTCGTTTGCCGGTGTCCGTGATGCCCGGACCGGCGACCGCTGGGGCGGCGTGTCCGCTTCCGGGGGCCGCGTTGATCTGACCTGGGACGATGGTGAACTGGGGATCTATGGGTACGGTTCGCTGCATGGCCTGACCGGTACCCGCGTGCGCAGCAATGCGCGGGCCGAGCTGGGTGGCGGGATGTACTGGCATGTGCACCGCACATCGAACGCCGACCTCACGGCGGGCCTGAGTTTTACGGGGCTGTCGTACCAGCGCAACCTGCGCTACTTCACGGTGGGCCACGGTGGCTATTTCAGTCCCCAGCAGTTCGTGTCCTTTGGCATTCCCGTCGAATGGGCGCAGCGCAATGGCCGCCTGTCCTACCAGCTCAAGGGCTCGGTGGGCGTGCAGTATTTCAAGGAAGATGCGGCGCCGTACTTCCCCAACAGCCCATCGCGGCAGGTGTCTGCCGTCCAGGCAGCGGCCGACGCGCTGGCCTTTGGCGAAACGGGCGCCACGGCCATCTACCCCGGCCAGTCCCGCACGGGCCTGGGCTACAACCTGGGTGCAGCCATGGAATACCAGATGCATCCGCAGGTGTTCGTGGGGGGACACCTGTCGCTCAACAACGCACGCAATTACCGCGAGTTCGCGGGCGGCCTGTATGTGCGCTATGCCTTCCAGCCCTACAACGGCCTGCAGGCGTTTCCGGTCAACCCGCTGCGGTCACCGTATAGCTACTGAACTTTTCCAGGGCGCTCACCCGCTCTCTGCAAGCCACAAAAAGGCCCGTCGCACTTCACGTGCGACGGGCCTTTTTTATGGGCAATCCGCTTGTGGTGGGAGCGCTGTCTGCGTGCCACATGGCGCCTGCGCGGGGTGAAGGCGCTGTAAGCCCAGGCCCCTGGGCCGATCACAGATCACAGGGGCACCGCAGTGATTGCCCGATTGCAGCGCCCCCCGCCTAGCGCGAGGGGTGCTCCCTGCTGTTACGGCGTGGTCTGCTTGGCGCCCACAAACACGGTGTGGGCACGTGTGCCAGCCACGGACAACCCGGCAGTCAGAATGCGCAGGCCAATGACCTTGCCATTCGCATCGAACTGTGCCGATGCCGAGCCGGACTGCGGCGGGCCTGAGGACAGGCCGCAGGTGATGGGTGCGTTGGGGCTGTTGAGGTAGCCGAATGCCTCGACGCGGTACAGGTTCAGACCACTGCCCAGTTCGCCCAGGAGCTTGCCCGCCACTTCACAGCCGCTGGTGGTCAGGCCCGTGATGGCGCCATCGGCAAACACCGTCAGCGTTGTGGTGTCGCCACCAAAACCCGTGCCAGCCATCTTGTAGGTACCAACGATCAGAGCCGCGTTGGGCACCTTGCCGGAGGGCAGGGCGTACAGCGGGTCGGGCGTCACGCTGAAGCGGGTGGGGAAACCGCCTGGCTGCGTTGGGTAGCTGAAGCTGCCGCTGAACAGGCCGGCGGTGCTGGTGCCATCGCCACTTTGGAGCGTGCCGTCGATCAGCACGGACTCGTTGTAGGCGCCCGTGTTGGCCAGCAGGCGGTTGAAGAACACGCCGTCGTTGGCCGTCACAAAACGGTTGTTCGTGACGTTGTTCTCGTAGCGGATAAGGCGGCCATACAGCGCGTTGTGGTCCAGGCTGCTGTTGGTGTAGAAGAACAGGCCACCGTCCGGCAGCACGCTGCCCCAGACGGTCGTATCGCCAATCACGCCTGCAGGCAGCGTGAAGGAGCCCTGCCAGTTGCCCGCCACCGACAACGGCGTGGTGGAAGGCGGCACCGTGGTGCGGGGGTCGGCAATGCCGTTGAGGGTGAAGGTGTTGTTCGGGCCCGTCGCATTGCGCGTGAACACCCAGATGCCGTTGGGCACCCCTGCCGCATCAAACCGCAGCACGGCGATGCCGGATTGCTGCGTGCCGCTGGCCTCGCAGGAGGTGGTGTCGCCCGAGAGATTGAGCGTCATCGAATACAGCGGGGAGTCTGCGGCGCGTGGCGTGGCCGTGCCCGTGACCAGGCAGCCGCCGATGCGGCCCGAGAGCTGGCCCTGTGGGGTGACGGTGAGCACCCATCCACCGCCAAACAGGCCGGTGCCCCGGTAGGTGCCCTCGACCAGGCTCGCGCGTGCGGGGTGGAAGTTCAGGCTGCTGTACGAGAGCTTGATCGGCACCACCGCGCCGGACGCAGCGGCCGTCTGCACCGGGTCGGAGTAATTGCCGCTGATGCCGTCGGTGCGGCCGATCTTGCCGCTGTTCGATGCCGTGCCACGCAGCGTCAGGCCCGTGGCAAATTTGCCGTCCTGGACCGAGTAGTACGTGACGCCAGTGGCCAGCACTGCCGTGACGTTGACATTCAGGCGCCCGTAAAACGCATCAAAGCCCGCTGCGCCCGGGGCCTCGCGTGCCATGTAGAACTCGCCCCCGGTGCCCAGCGGGCCGGGATCGATGTAGCCCACCACCTGCCGCTGCGCAGCGCCGGTGCCCACCGTGCCCTCCCACACGCCGCCGGGGTATTGCTGTACGCCAGGGGCGGGGCCCACGTCTTCGCCGTCGGACGAGCCGCCGCCGCAACTGGCGAGCAGGGCCGCACAGGTCAAGGATAGCCAGAAGTATTTGCGCATGATGGACAGAAAGAGGATCAGTGGGTAATGGGGATTCGTCGAGATGCCGCCGTGGCGCGCGAGGCGTTGTCGACGGGCCAGCGAGCGCGCACTGGTGCATGCTGGCTGTCTTGCTGTTTCTAATTGTGCCAGCAGCGGGCGCAAGGGACGACAGGAAAATGGCATGCCAGAGTTGGGCGGCGGGCTGTGGGGCTGCGGTGCGCCCACGGGGAATGCGACCTCGGACGTCGGCTGGGCCGAGCCTGTCAGGTGCACCTGAATGCACTTACGATGAATTGCTATCAATAATATAGCTATCCCCGCTTGTTCATCAAGCGCTAGAGCCTGATTTTTCTTGGATTTAGCCTGCTGCAAAGAAAAGGGCCGACCCCTTTGCAGGAGCCGGCCCTTGCCACCGCGCGGGTCTTCGAGAATGGCGGCTCAGTCGTCGTTGGTCGCCAGGCTGATCAGGATGCGCAGCACGTACCAGAGCATCAGCGCGATCGATGCAAACAGGTGCAGCGCAGCGCCCGCAGGGCGGTCGGCGGGGTAGTCGTGGATGATGCGCGAAGTGTCGTACAGCACGCAGGCGCCGGCAAACAGCACCATGATCCCCGAGAACCAGATGCCCAGCTTGAAGCCAAAGATGGCGCCGGCAATGATGGTGCCCAGGGCCACCAGGCCGCCCACCTTCAGAATGCCCCCCAGGAACGAGAAGTTGGTCTTGGTGGTGAACGCCGTCCAGGTGAGCGCGCCCACCAGCAGCAGCGTGATGAAGGCCGCAGCGCCAATGGCACCGGGGGCCACGATCTGGGCGATGCCGAACATCGGCGCGAAGATCAGGCCTTCGGCCAGTACATACAGGCCCAGGCCCATCAGCTGTGTTTGCGGGCTCTCTGCGTTGTCGGCCATGTACGAGGCCAGCCAGCCCACCAGCATGAACGCGCCCATGACGCCCAGCCACAGGAACTTGTTGCCGCTGGCCAGCAGCATCTTGGCCGCTGTGCCGGAAAATCCGGTCGCCATCAGGACGGCGGAAAGCACCACGAAGGCCAGCATGGCCACACCGAGGTGCTTGTAGGTAGCAACGATGAAATCGCGCCGTTCAAACGGTGCGCCTTCCGGCGTCGAAGGGGTCAGGACATTGGGATTCATGGCGTATTCCTCGCTCTGTGTGTTGGTTGTGAAATCACGGGAGGGGCGCGCCAGGCGCCTCCTCCCTCCCTCTCTGTGAAAAATTCTCAGGCCGCGCTGAGTTGCTGGCTGGAGTCCGCTGCACGCAGCCTGCGGTTGGACCACACACCGGCGGCGCCGATCAGCGTCAGCAGGATCGCGAAAATCCAGGTGCCAGCGCCGCTGAAGGACCGGGCGGAGGACGCTGCCTCGGCCTGCAGGCGCTGCCTGGTGGTCTCATAGCTGATCACGGGCTTTCCATCGACCGCCACTTCGTACACCAGGTCGTTGTCGCTCTTGTCCACCAAAGCGGTGATCTTTTCGTCGATCAGGTTGCCCACCAGTTCCTGGGGTGTGCTGTAGTCGATGCGCAGCTTGCGGGCCTCGGCGCCTGCGTCATCGGGCTGGACGCTGATTTCGTAGAACTGCTTGGTAGCGCGGCGCTTGCGCTTGACGGTGACCTCCGAAGCCTGCGTCACCGTGCCTGCCACGCTCTGCAGGCTTTCCCGCGCTGCGTAGGCATGGTCGCCATCGGCCTTCCAGCCGCTGTACAGCGACAGGCCGATCAGGCCGGGCCCGGCCAGTAGCAGCAGCCACGCGTAACCGGTGATGAAAATCAAAATCTTCCGAACAAAGCCTGGCATGGCTATCCCTCTCTTGTGCTGTTGAATGTTGTTGTGACTAACCAGAATTTGCTGGCGGCACCGCAGGCCAGCCACCAACAAGCGCCCGATGATCTTCGAGTTGGGCGCAACCGGTGTAAGAAAGTGTTGGCGCCGTTGTCCCCGTGCCGCACTGGACAAACTGAGGGGGTGGGAATGGCCCAGGCCGTTGTAGAAGAAGCGCTGCGTGCTGTTGATTCAGCGCTTCTTGACCATCGTGCGGGCGCAAAAAAAGGCCCGCAGCGTCTGTGCTGCGGGCCTTTTTACAAAACTGGAAAGCGCGGCTTTTAGAAGGGGATGTCGTCATCCATGTCGTCAAACCCCGAGGCTGCGCGGGGTGGCTGTGCCACGGGCGCAGGTGCAGGGCGCTGGGCAGGGGCCGCCATGGGGCGTGGTGGGGGCGCGGCGCGGCGGGGGGCCTGGTCGTAGCCGCCGCCCTGGTCGCCACCGCCGTAGCCGCCATCGTCGTAACCGCCGCCTTGCTGGCCACCACCACCTTGGCCGCCGCCCATGCCCTGGCGGCTGCCCAGCATCTGCATCTGGTCAGCACGGATCTCGGTGCTGTACTTTTCCACGCCGCTCTGGTCAGTCCACTTGCGGGTGCGCAGGCTGCCTTCCACGTACACCTGCGAGCCCTTGCGCAGGTACTGGCCAGCGATCTCGGCGAGGCGGCCGTTGAAGACCACGCGGTGCCACTCGGTGGCTTCCTTCATTTCGCCAGACTGCTTGTCTTTCCACTTGTCGGTGGTGGCAATCGTCACGTTGGCCACCTGGTCGCCACTGGGGAAAGTGCGCATTTCAGGGTCGCGGCCCAGGTTGCCGACGATGATGACTTTGTTTACGGATGCCATGGTGCTGTTTTTGCCTTAAAGGGATGAAAGAAGCGCCGGATTTGGAGAAGGATTCCGGGCGCCAAACGCGCCATTGTGCCGCAACCGGCTCGCAATGGAAGCTCTGGCGGCATGGCGCGATCCACCACTCAGTGGCCGCCGCGCCCCACGGGCCGCAGGGGCCAGGTCAGTACCAGCCACAGCGCCGTGAGCACGGTGGTGGCGGCAAACAGGCCCGGCGCGCCGGCCCATTTCACCAGGGCGCCGCCCAGCGCGCCGCCCGCAAACAGGCCCAGCGATTGCAGCGTGTTGTAGCTGCCCAGCGCCGCGCCGCGCAGCTGCGGCGGCGCCATGCGCGATACCAGGCTGGGCTGGCTGGCCTCCAACGCATTGAATCCGCAGAAAAACACAAACAGCAACGGCCCCAGCACCCACAGTGTGGGTGTGCTGCCGCTGCCCGCCAGCAGGCCCAGGCCTGCCTGCACCAGCAGCACCAGTGCGATGGCACCCAGCAGGGCGGCGCGCAGGCGGCCCGCGCGCTCCAGCGCAAACAGCCCGCCCATGGCCGCAAACGAGAGCACCACCGCAGGCAGGTAGACCTGCCAGTGGTGGTCTTTGGTAAGGCCCGCCTGTACCAGCATGGCCGGCACGGCCACCCACATGGACAACTGCACGGTGTGCAGAACGAAAACCCCCAGGTTCAGGCGCAGCAGGTCGGGGTGGGCCCACACATCGGCCAGGCGGCCCCGGGGCGCATTCTGGTGCTGCGCGGTTTCTGCAGGCACCCACCAAATCACCACCGCCACGCCTGCCAGCGCCAGGGCGCAGGTCAGCCCGAACAAGCCCGCCAGCCCGATGTGGGCCGCCAGCACCGGTGCGGCCACCAGCGCGACGGCAAACATCAGCCCGATGCTGCCACCCACCAGGGCCATGGCCTTGGTGCGCACGGCATCACGCGTCTGGTCAGCCAGCAGGGCGGTGACGGCGGCCGACACGGCACCGGCGCCCTGCATCGCGCGGCCCACCAGCAGCCCCGTGAGCGAATCGGCGAGTGCGGCCAGCATGCTACCCGCTGCAAACACCAAAAGACCCAGCACGATCACGCGCTTGCGCCCAAACCGGTCGGAGGCCATGCCCAGCGGCAACTGCAGTACCGCCTGTGTCAGGCCGTAGATGCCCATGGCAAGACCGACCAGGGCGGGGTCATCCCCACCGGGGTACTTGCGGGCCTCCAGCGCAAACACAGGCAGGACCAGGAACAGTCCGAGCATGCGCAGCGCAAAGATCAGCGCCAGGCTGAGGCTGGAGCGGCGCTCCTGCGGGGTCATGGCGTTGCCGGAAGGCGATGGCGACAGGGGCGGTGGGGCAGCGCCCGCAAGTGAAGAAGGAGAATCCGGCACGGTGGTGCCCTATGGGGCAGGTAAAGCAGGGATTTTCGCCCATTGGGCAGGAGTTGTGATTCGCGTGGGCATGTGCGGGGCGTGGCACGGCCAGCAAGGCATGGCTGACCGGCCCAAAGGCTCACAGCAAAGCGCAGATCCGCTGCACGCATTCCTGGGGCGTGAGCTGGGCTGTGGGCAGCACCAGCTCGGCGGCCAGCGGTGGCTCGTAGGGCGAATCAATACCGGTGAACTGGCGCAACTCGCCCGTGCGGGCCTTGCGGTACAGGCCTTTGGGGTCGCGCTCTTCGGCGAGTGCCAGCGGCACATCGACAAACACTTCCAGGAAGTCGCCCGGGGCAAACAGTTCCCGGGCCGCCTGGCGTTCTGCACGAAAGGGCGAAATGAAAGCCACCACCACGATCACGCCCGCGTCCACAAACAGGCGGGCCACTTGTGCGACACGCCGGATGTTCTCTGCCCGGTCCGCGTCCGAAAACCCCAGATCACGGTTCAGCCCCTGGCGGATGTTGTCTCCGTCCAGGATGTAGGTGCGTTTGCCCTGGCGATTCAGTTCCCGCTCCAGCGCATTGGCAATGGTCGATTTGCCCGCACCCGACAGGCCGGTGAGCCAGACCACCCGGCCGGGGTGGCCTCCCAGCTGCTCGCGCTCCGCACGGGTCACGGTCAGCGCCTGGGCATGGACATGGGGGACGTGGGGTGGTGTGGGATCGGTCACTTTGGCGTAGGCAAATGAATATGGCGTGCAATGGTACTGGCATGGCAGCAGCTGCAACACAGGGCATGGGGCTTGACCTATCATGGTCGGTTTCCCTGCTGTTTCCCCACTCCGTGACCGACTCCCATTCCCCCACCGATGCCCAAGCTGCCGACAGCAGCGGTCTTTACCTCGCCCGCGCCCTGCGCGAGCAGCGCATCAGCATCCGGGGGGCGCGCACGCACAACCTCAAGAACATCGACCTCGACATCCCGCGCAACCAGCTCGTGGTGATCACCGGGCTGTCGGGCTCGGGCAAGTCGAGCCTGGCGTTCGACACGCTGTATGCCGAGGGCCAGCGGCGCTATGTGGAGAGCCTGTCGGCCTATGCGCGGCAGTTTCTGGGGCGGCTGGACAAGCCCGATGTCGACCTGATCGAAGGCCTGTCGCCCGCCATCAGCATCGAGCAGAAGGCCACCAGCCACAACCCGCGCTCCACCGTGGGCACGGTGACCGAGATCCACGACTACCTGCGTCTGCTGTACGCCCGCGCTGGCACGCCGTATTGCCCCGACCACAACCTGCCCCTGGCCGCGCAAACGGTGAGCCAGATGGTGGATGCCGTGCTGGCCTTGCCCGAAGACACCAAGCTCATGCTGCTGGCGCCCGTGGCGCGCGAGAAGAAGGGCGAGTTCACCGAGCTGTTCGCACAGATGCAGGCGCTGGGCTACGTCCGCTTTCGGGTGGATGGCCAGATCTACGAGCACGAGAACCTGCCCGCGCTCAAGAAAACCGAGAAGCACAACATCGACGTGGTGATCGACCGCATCAAGGTGCGCGCCGACCTGCAGCAGCGCCTGGCCGAGAGCATCGAGGCGGTGCTGCGCTTGGGCGGGCATGAGGGCAATGGCCGCGTGCTGGCGCTTGAGATGGACACGGGGCAAGAGCACCTGTTCAGCAGCAAGTTCGCCTGCCCCGTCTGCAGCTATTCGCTGCCGGAGCTGGAGCCGCGCCTGTTCTCGTTCAATTCGCCCATGGGCGCGTGCCCCGCGTGTGACGGCATTGGCCAGCGCGATGTGTTCGACCCGGCGCGTGTGGTGGCCTTCCCCACGCTGAGCCTGGCCAGCGGCGCCATCAAGGGCTGGGACCGGCGCAACGGCTACTACTTTGCGATGCTCGAGAGCCTGGCCAAGCACTACGCGTTTGACATCGAGGCGCCGTTTGAATCGCTGCCCGCACCGGTGCAGCACGCCATCCTGCACGGCTCGGGCGAGGAAGAAATCGCATTCAGCTACATCATGGACAGCGGTGCATCCAAGGGCAAGGTGTATGCCAAGAAGCACCCGTTCGAGGGCATCATCCCCAACATGTCGCGGCGCTACCGCGAGACCGATTCGGTGGTGGTGCGCGAGGACCTCGCGCGCTTTCGCAGCACCCAGCCCTGCCCCGAATGCCACGGCACTCGCCTGCGCCGCGAAGCCCGCCACGTGCGGCTGGGCGAGGGCGAGCAGGCCCGCGCCATCTTTGAAGTGAGCCACGCCACACTGAACACCGCCCACACCTGGTTCAACGACCTGAAGCTCACGGGCGCCAAGGCCGAGATCGCCGACAAGGTGGTGCGCGAGATCGCCACGCGCCTGCAGTTCTTGAACGACGTGGGCCTGAGCTACCTGAGCCTGGACCGCAGCGCCGAGACCCTCTCCGGGGGCGAGGCGCAGCGCATCCGCCTGGCCTCGCAAATCGGCTCGGGCCTCACGGGCGTGATGTATGTGCTGGACGAGCCCAGCATCGGCCTGCACCAGCGCGACAACGACCGGCTGATCGCCACGCTCAAACACCTGCGCGACATTGGCAACAGCGTGATCGTGGTCGAGCACGACGAAGACATGATGCGCGCCGCCGACCATGTGATCGACATGGGCCCCGGCGCGGGTGTGCACGGCGGGCGCGTGATGGCGCAGGGCACGTACGACGAAGTGCGTGGCAACACGCAGTCGCTCACGGGCCAGTACCTGTCGGGCGTGCGCTCGATTGCCGTGCCCCAGCGCCGCACGCCCTGGCTGCCGGTGCTGGAGCAGACTGCTCCCGTGGTCGAGGCCAAGGCCAAGTCGCGCTTTCCGCAGACCGAAGCCAGCAAACGCCGCGCCGAACGCATGGCCGAACACCACGCGCGCCAGGGTGCCCTGCAGGCGCTGCGGGTGGCAGGCGCCACGGGCAACAACCTGAAGGGCGTCACAGTGGACTTCCCCGTGGGGCTGCTCACCTGCGTGACGGGCGTGTCGGGCTCGGGCAAGAGCACGCTGGTCAACGACACGCTGTACGCTGCCGTGGCCCGCCAGCTGTACCGCGCGCACGAAGAGCCAGCCGCGCACGACGAGATCGTGGGCATCGAGTACTTTGACAAGGTCATCAACGTCGACCAGAGCCCCATTGGCCGCACGCCGCGCAGCAACCCCGCTACCTACACGGGCCTGTTCACCCCCATCCGCGAGCTGATGGCCGAGGTGAACACCGCCAAGGAGCGTGGCTACGGCCCCGGGCGCTTTTCCTTCAACGTGGCCGGAGGCCGCTGCGAGGCCTGCCAGGGCGATGGCGTGGTGAAGGTGGAGATGCACTTTTTGCCCGACGTGTACGTGCCCTGCGACATCTGCCACGGCCAGCGCTACAACCGCGAAACGCTGGAAGTGCTGTGGAAGGGTAAGAACATCGCGCAGATCCTGGAATTGACGGTGGAAGACGCCGCCGCCTTCTTCAAGGACGTACCGACCATCGCGCGCAAGCTGCAGACGCTGCTGGATGTGGGCCTGTCGTACATCCGCCTGGGCCAGGCGGCCACCACGCTCTCCGGTGGCGAGGCGCAGCGCGTGAAGCTGGCGCAGGAGCTTTCCAAGCGCGACACCGGCCGCACGCTCTACATCCTGGACGAGCCCACCACGGGCCTGCACTTTGCAGACATTGACCTGCTGCTCAAGGTGCTGCACCAGCTGCGCGACGCGGGCAACACCATCGTCATCATCGAGCACAACCTCGACGTGATCAAAACCGCCGATTGGCTCATCGACATGGGGCCGGAGGGTGGTGCGGGCGGTGGCACCGTGGTGGGCGTGGGCACGCCGGAGGAGCTGGCAGCCAACCCGGCCAGCCATACGGGGCGGTATCTGGCGCCCTACCTGCAGGCGAAATCTGAATGAAAATGGCTGCTAGCGCTTATCTATCAAGCGTTAATAGCTATTGATGCAGTAGCAAATTGCCACTGCATCACTGCAAGCGACGGGCCACCTCAGCGTCCAGCGATCCCATGAAGGCCTCCACCGCGCGGGTGTAATCGCTGTCCAGGCCCAGTTGGGCGTTGATTTCGCCATGGTCCAGGTCCTGCGGCAACACCTCGGCGCGGCCGCCCTGGTTGCGCACGTGGCGGGCCATGGCATCGGATTGCTGGCAGGGGTCGTCCGCCCGCTGGGTGGAGCACACCATCTGCATCGGCGGAGCGCCCGCCGTCCACTGGTGGAAGGGCGACATGGCTACCCAATAAGCAGGGTCAGTGCCAAAGGCGTCGTCGTACAGCGGAAGGTGCGGGGCGCGCATGCGGGCGGGCACGTTCATCATGGCGCTGTCCAGCGAGACCGTGCCCAGCCACGGCCAGGCGCCTTCGCGCAGGGCCTGCGGGGCGCGGGCATTGAGCAGGGCCACCAGGTGGGCACCGGCCGAGTGCCCCATGAGGATGAAGCGGCTCGGGTCTCCCCCCCAGGTGCCCGCGCGCTGCTGCGCGGCCATGAGGGCAGCCTGCACATCGCGCTCCTGCACGGCCACGGGGGCATCGGGCAGCATGCGGTAATTGATGGAGATGAGGATGAAGCCCTTGGGCACCCAGCGGTTCACCTTCTCCTGAACCACGCGGCCCATGGCCTTGTCGCCATGCCGCCAGCCGCCGCCGTGCACCATGAAGATGACCGGCGCGCGCACCGCGCTGGCTACTAGGCTGTTGGTGCCTGTGGTGGGGCTGGTGGGTACATACACATCCATGCGCTGCGCCGGGTCGGCGCCGTAGGGCACATCGGCGATGCGCTGCACGCCGGCGGCCAGGACGGCCGGCGCGGCGGCGGCCTGCTTTTGTGCGATGAGGGCGCGCAGGCGGCCACCGTTGTGCGCGGTGGTCTGGGCCTGCACGCTGGCGGTGGCCAGCGTGAGCGCGGCGAGGGTGGTGAAGGTGAGGATGCGGCGCAGGGACATGGCAAGGCTCCTGGAAGGGGAAGGTGGGAATCAGAGGGGCGAGGGAGAGGGCATGTTTCAACCAGACCGTTCACGCTGAGCCTGTCGAAGCGCCGCGCAAGGCTTCGACAGGCTCAGCCCGAACGGGTATTTCAAGCTCAATGAGGCCAGGTACCGACGACGACCTCAGGGCCGCGTCGGGCAGGCCATGGCCGTGCCGCTCGCGTCGTAGCAGGTGGCGCTGCGGCTCAAGCCGCTGTCCTTGCTGTAGCTGCTTTGTGTCTGCACGCTGTTGCCGGTGGCCGCACTGGTGGCGGTGGTGCTGCGGGCCTGCTCCACGCTGCCGTCGGCATTGCGGCTCGCCCCGCCGCTGCTGTGCAGGCTGCCCTGGGCATTCCGGGCGGACACCGTGCCGCTGTGGCTGGCGCTGCCGTCTGCGCTGCGCGTGGTGCTGCCCTGGCGTGCGGCCGCCCCGCCCTGCGCGCCCACGGTGGCGCCGCGGCGGGTCACGCTGCCGTTGCCCTGCCCATCGGTGGTGGCGGTGCGGCCGCGCAGCATCGCGCCGTTCGGGCCGCTGCGGGCCACGCCGGTGTGGGCCACGCCAGTTTGCGAGCCTGCACTGCCATCGGCGTTGTGTTCCACGCTCCGGCGGGTGCGGGCCTGCGCTTCGGTGGGGGCGGTCAGCGCCAGCACGGCGCTCAGCCCCAGGGTGGCGAGGGCGGGTAGTACGAGCACACCCGCTGCTAGCGTGGGGCGGTGCAGCAGGTCGTTGTCAAAGGCTTGGGGCAGCAAAGGCATGGTGGTCAACTCCTTGGGGTTTGCCTTGGGGTGTGGCATGGCTGTACTGTGGGTCCCGGGTGTGAGCCATTGATGGCAGAAATCCGCCGATGTATGACAAACCATGACAAACGCCTGCGGCTCCGTCATGCCTTGTCATGGCTGGGGGTGCATGGCCCGCCGTACCGTCCAAGTAGCGCCTACCATTGCCACCACGCCGCCTTCACTTGCCACGTTGCTCCCTGCCCATGACCGACCCCCTGGCCAAAATCCTGGTCGCCGATGACGAGCCCGACCTGCGTGCCCTGCTGCAGCGCTACCTCAGCGACCAGGGCTACACCGTGCGCACGGTCGATGGCGCGGGCCCGCTCGACGTGCTGCTGCAGCGCGAGCGCTTCGATGTGCTGGTGCTCGACGTGATGATGCCGGGCGAGGACGGCCTGGCCATCTGCCGCCGCCTGCGTGCGCAGGGCGAGACCATTCCCATCCTCATGCTCACCGCGCGCGGCGACCCGGTGGACCGTATCGTGGGGCTGGAGATGGGCGCAGACGACTACCTGCCCAAGCCCTTCAACCCGCGCGAGCTGCTGGCCCGCATCCAGGCCATGGTGCGGCGCCAGCGTGTGCTGGGCGCCCACACCGGGCCACGCCAGGCGGGCGGGCGCATTGTGTTTGGCGCGTTCACGCTGTGGCTGGATGAGCGCCGGCTGGAGCGCAACGATGGTCGCGACGACAACCACAGTCACTGTGCGCAGGACGTGCCCCTGACCACCGGCGAGTTCGCACTGCTGCAGGCGCTGGCCCGGCAGCCACACCGACCGCTCGGGCGCGACCGGCTTATCGCGCTGGCCTACGGGCCCGACCACACCGTCACCGACCGCAGCATCGACGTGCAGGTGATGCGCCTGCGCAAGCTCATCGAGGCCGACCCGGCCCAGCCGCGCCACATCCGCACCGTGTGGGGCGTGGGCTATGTGTTTGTGCCCGATGGCGCTGCGCCGGGCGGGGGGCGCCAGCCATGATGGCCAGAGCAACCAGCCGCCGCTGGGGGCTCTGGCCGCGCAGCCTGCTCGGGCGCAACCTGCTGCTGATGGCCGTGCTCATCGTGCTGGGGCAGCTGGTGGCGGCGGTGTTGGTGCGGCAGATGATCTTCAAGCCCCGCGTGGCGCAGGTGGCCGATGGCGTGGCGCGCAACGTGACTGCGCTGCGGGCCGGGCTGCAGGCGCTGCCCCCGGCGCAGCGCGTGGCGTTTGTGGAGGCGTTCAACCGGCAGGCCGCGCAGGCCACACCGCCCGCTCTGCCAGAAAGCGCAGCGCGGCGCGGTCTGCTGTCGCCCTTGGAGCGGCAGTTTGTGCAGGCGGTGTCGCGCCGCCTGGGAGCGGGCGATGCTGAAACACAACCCCCGCAACCTGTGTGGCGCCGCGACAGCACCGGCGTGCTGTCCCTGCGTGTGGTGCACGAGGGCGCGGAGGGGGCCGAGAGCTATTGGCTCAACCTGCCCAGCGTGTTCCCCACCCGTGAGTTCACCGGCGCCTGGCTGGCCGCCACGCTGGCCAGCATGCTGCTGGCGCTGCTGGGCGCGTGGTGGCTGCAGCGCCACATCAACCGCCCGCTGGTGCAGGTGGTGGGCGCGGCGCAGCAACTGGCGCACGGCCAGTCGCCCGCAACCCTGCCGGATGATGGGCCCGAAGAAATCGCCACCGTTGCGCGCAGCTTCAACCAGATGGCACAGAGCCTGGCCGCCGCCGACCACGAGCGCGCACTGATGCTGGCCGGTGTGTCGCACGACCTGCGCACGCCGCTGACCAAGCTGCGCCTGGGGGTGGAGATTGCGGGTCCGCAGGTCGATGCGCCACTGGCGGCCAGCATGGCGCGCAGCATCGACGAGATGGATGGCATCGTGGGCCAATTCCTTCAGTTCGCACGCAGCGGTGAGGCCGAGGCGCCCACCACCGCATCGCTCAACGACCTGGCCCAGGCCGTGGCCGAGGCGCAGGCCGACCATGGCCGCGCGCTGGTGCTGGAACTGGGGGCCCTGCCCGACGTGCCCGTGCGCCCCCAGGCCCTGCGCCGCGCGCTGGACAACCTGGTGGAAAACGCCTGGCGCCACGGTGCGCCACCGGTGGTGCTGCGCACAGGGGCAGACGCCACCCAGGTATGGCTGGAGGTGCAGGACCAGGGCCCCGGCATCACCGCCGAAGAGATCGACCGCATGCGCCAGCCTTTTGCACGCGGCGGCGGCACGGCGCGTGCGGGCGCACCGGGGGCCGGGCTCGGGCTGGCGATTGCCGAGCGCGTGGCGCGCGCCCAGGGGGGGGGGCTGGAACTGCACAGCGCGCCCGGTCAGGGACTGCGTGCGCGGCTGGTGCTGCCGCTGGCGGGGCCGGGTGGTGAGCCTGCGACGGCGTGAACGGATGCGCAACGGAGGCGCGATCGGGCTGCCCGGTCCATCCGCCGCTCCGCGCAGCGCCGCGGAGCCACGGGGGTCGCAGAATTTGAATAAAAATGGCCGCTAGCGCTTGTTGGATAAGCGTTAATAGCTATTGAATTCGTAGCGAATTTGTGGGGCGTGGTGCCCTGTGCTGGCCCTGGCCTTCGTCCCCCAGACGGAACACCGACACCACCTGCACCAGGTCTTCGGCCTGGTTCTGCAGGCTGCTGGCGGCGGCGGCCATTTCCTCGACCAGGGCGGCGTTTTGCTGCGTGACCTGGTCCATCTGCGTCACGGCCTCGCCCACCTGGGCCACGCCCAGCGATTGTTCGTGGCTGGCCGCGCTGATCTCGCCCACGATGTCGGTCACGCGGCGGATGGACGCCACCACCTCGGTCATGGTGCTGCCCGCCCGGTCCACCAGGGCCGTACCTTGCTCCACGCGCTCCACGCTGGCGCTGATGAGGGCCTTGATCTCGCGCGCGGCCTCGGCACTGCGTCCGGCCAGGCTGCGCACTTCGCTGGCCACCACCGCAAAGCCCCGGCCCTGCTCGCCCGCGCGGGCGGCTTCCACGGCCGCGTTGAGCGCGAGGATGTTGGTCTGGAAGGCGATGGAATCGATCACGCCGATGATGTCCGAGATCTTCTGCGACGCGGCGTTGATGCCCTGCATAGTGTTGACCACCTGGGCCACGACCTCGCCGCCCTGGGTGGCCACGGTGCTCGCGCTCGCGGCCAGCTGGCTGGCCTGCTGGGCGCTGTCGGCGTTCTGGCGCACGGTGGCGTTGAGCTGCTCCATCGAGGCGGCGGTTTCTTCGAGCGCACTGGCCTGGCTTTCGGTGCGGGCCGAGAGGTCGGTATTGCCCTGGGCAATCTGCACGCTGGCCGTGGCCACGTTTTCAGAACCGTTGCGCACCTGGCGCACCACCTGCGTGAGCTGGCTGCGCATCTGCTGCAGCGCTTGCAGCAGCTGGCCGACTTCGTTGGTGCCGTGGGCCAGCGGGGCGCCGCTCAGGTCCCCCTGCGCCACGGCGCGTGACAGCGCCACGGCCTGCGACAGCGGCACCGTCATCGAGCGCACAAACACCAGCGCCATGCCGCTGGTGGCCGAGAGCGTGATGACCAGCGCCAGAGCCACCCACAGCAGCCCCCGCTGCAGGTCGGACACCCGGGCCTGCAGCGCCTGGTCCAGGCTGGCCATGGACAGGTTGTTGAGCGCGTTCAGCGCTTCGATGGTGCGGGTGAAGGCGTCGAAATAGTCCTTGGAAGGCAGCTGGAGTTCGCTGGCGTTGATCACATCGCGCTCGGCCATCTGCAGCGATTGCTGGATCTGGCCCTGCACGGCCTGCGCGCTGCTGCCCAGGGCGCGTTGGAGATCGGGGTTGCCTTGCAGGGCGCGGTCCAGTCCCCGGAAGGTGTCGGCCTGCAGCTCGGCCACACGCTGCTGCAGCACCAGCAACTGGCCCTTGCCCTGGGGCGTCAGCTCGCGTTTGCCCAGGGCGCTGGCGCCTTGCGCGCGCAGCATGCCCAGCTTTTCGCCCAGCATGGGCGCCTGCACCAGCGAGGCCTGGATCAGTGCGTGCGTGTCGGCGTCGGGGTCGATCTGCAGGCCATAGGCATGCAGCAAGGATTCGTTGAGCTGCAGCAGCGACGCGATGAGCTGTGTGTGCTGCGCCGTGCTCTGGGCCTGCTCGATGCTGCGTGCGGCCACGGCCTGCTCCAGCGTGCGCCAGGTCTGTTGGGCCTGGGTCCAGGCGGCCATCTGGGCGGCGGGCACCTTGGCGGCCGCAAAGCGGGTGGTGGCATCGTCCAGCGCCGCGTTGACGGCATCGCGCGCAGCGGGGCGGCGTGCCGCCAGGGTTTCGTCGCCGCCCAGCATGCCCACCGACAGGCCCCGGTGCACCTGCATCTGCTGCACGAGGCGGGTGAGTGCCTGCGCAGGGACCATGCCCTGCGCCTCGTGGCGCGCATGGCCAATGGCGTGCAGCGCATCGCGCACCGTCAGGTAGGTGGGCAGCGCACTCATCATGAGCCCGAGGGTTCCCAGGATGAGGAATTTTTCGAGCAGGTTCAAGCGGTGAAGAAGGGACATGGCAGTAGGCGCACGGTGGGTGTGTGCGCAAAAGGGTAGACCTCAGGGGGCGGGGTGTCGGCACCCGCCGACTGGGATGCGGCCCTCCATCAGGCCGCGCGGGATGTAACGCAATGTAGGGGGCTGTTTTGAGTAGGGTTTTGACTCAGGTCAATTTTCGCCGACCTGCGGGGCGTCTTTGGAGGCATGCAGGCGGGGCGGCGGCAGAGGGCGCGCTGGAGAATAATGGCTCCAACATCCGCCCCTTGGAGCACCTGGCATGCAATCGATCACCCTGCGTTTCCTGGCGTCGCAAAGCACCCTGCCCCAGGCCGGCCGTGTGCCCGGTGGCACCGTGCTGCGCTGGGTGGACGAGGCCGGCTTTGCCTGCGCCAGCGCCTGGGCCAAGGGGCCGTGCATCACCGAGTTTGTGGGCGGCGCGCATTTTGTGCACCCCATTCGCCCGGGGGATCTGGTGGAGGTGCATGCGCGCCTGGCGTCCACCACCGACACCGCCATGCACCTGGCCGTGGAGGTGCGCAGCGGTGGCATCCATGGCGAGCCGCTGCAAGAGGTGCTGCACTGCGTAGCGGTCTACACCGCCGTGGATGCCGACGAGCAGCCCCGTGCCATCGACAAATGGAGCCCCGAAACCCCCGGCGACATGGCCCTGGCCCAGCGGGTGAAGGCACACATTGACGCTGCGCGGGCTGCGCAGTGACGGCGCCTGTATCCGGCCCTCCAGGCCCGGTAGGTGGCCCGCTGCGTGCGCGCGACCTGCTGGCCGCCCTGGTGGTGGTGGTTCTGTGGGGCGTCAACTTCGTTGCGATGAAATGGGGGCTGCGCAGCTTCAGCCCCTTTCAGCTGGGCGCCGCGCGCTACCTGTGTGCCGCCTTGCCGCTGGTGCTGCTGGTGCGCCCGCCGCGCATGCACTGGCGCTGGGTGCTGTTGTTCGGGCTGTTCCAGGGCGTGGGGCAGTTCGGTTTTCTGTTTGTCGGGCTCAAGGTGGGCATGACGGCCGGGCTGGCCAGTGTGCTGCTGCAGACGCAGGTGTTCTTCACCGCGCTGTTCGGCTTTGCACTGCTGCGCGAGCGGCCGGGGTTGCCCTTGCGGTGGGGCATGGTGCTGGCCGCGCTGGGGCTGGTGTGTTTTGCGATGAACTACGTGGGGCCGGGCTCCGGGGTGGGTGTGGCGGCGGCCACCACGCTGGCCGGTTTGCTGCTGACGCTGTGCGGCGCTGCCATGTGGGCCTCGTCCAACATCGTGGCGCGCCTGGCGCAGCAGCAAAGCCCGGGGTTTGATCCGCTGGCGTTTGTGATCTGGAGCAGCCTGGTGCCGGTGCTGCCTTTTGTGGCGCTGTCTGCCGTGTTCGACCCTGACGCCGCACGCTGGCTGCAGTGGCAAACGCTGGCGGACGTGCCCTTGCTGTCGTGGGCGGCTGTGGCCTACCTGGGCTGGGCGGCCACCATTGTTGGCTATGCGCTGTGGACCAACCTGCTGCAGCGCTACCCTGCCAACCGCGTGGCGCCCTTCAGCCTGGCGGTGCCGGTGGTGGGGCTTACCGCAGGCTGGCTGCTGCTGGACGAGGGTGTGGCGCCCTGGCAGTGGGCGGGGATTGTGCTGGTGGTGGCAGCTCTGGCCTGTGTGGTGTTGGGGCCAAAAATACAAGCAAAAATGGCCTCTAGCGCTTGATGGATAAGCGCTAACAGCTATTAAATTTATAGTATTTGAAGGGGAAGAGGCGGAGGCTCCTGCCACCCACCGCCTCTGCAGTGCGCCTGTTGCGCCGCTACTGAGCTGTTGCTAAGCGCTTACAGCGCCCTGCGCCGCGCGAACCGCACCACCGTCACGCCAGCCCTCGCCTGGCGCACCGACGGCATCACCAGCACGCAGTTGTCGTACGGCGTGGTCACCGGCACACCGTCGTTGTCGCCGATCACGGTGCCAGCCTTTTCAAACAGCTCCAGCCCCGTGTAGGGCGCAACAAAGCGGAAGGCGCTGCTGGTGGCCACCACGGGGCCGGTCACCTCCAGCGCCCATTGGCGGGGCGCATCGGGCAGGCGCCAGCCGGGCAGTTGCTGCGCCAGGGCGTCGGCGCTCAGGGCGCCGGACTGTTCGATGAAGCGCACGCACTGGTCCTGCGCTACGGCGCGGCTGGCCGGGTCGCCATGGAAGCCACATTCAATGAGCAGCGAACGGGTGCTGTTGCCGTGGTCGTCTTCCAGCGCGCCAAACCGGCCGTAATCGCGCATGCGCACGCCGTCCTTGTGGCCCGCGTCCACCACGATGTGCTCGGGCGAGCGCATGGCGCGCGCCAGTTCCAGGTTGCGCGGCTGGATGCCGGTGAGCAGCAGTGGGGCCGAGGGCTCGTGCATCGAGTGGATGTCGAGCAGCCAGTCGGCCTGCGCCACAAACGGGCGCAGCGCGGCGGCGCGGCGGCGCTCGTTGGTATCTGCTGCGTTGATGCGCTCGTCCAGCCATTGGCGGTTGAGGTCTTCGTCGGTGAAGCGCGAGGCGTCGTGGTTGCTCGCGTCAAACCGGTCGAACGCATCGAGGTTGCAGAACGCCAGCGTGAGCGTGCCCTGCTGCGGCCGCACGCCCGCTTCGAGCAGGCCCTTCAAGGCCCAGGCGCCGCACAGCTCGTTGCCATGCACCAGCGCGCTGACCATCACGTGGCGGCCGGGTTCGCCCGAGTCAAAATGCCAGACGCCTTCGGTGCCGGTGTTGCCAACGCGCCAGGCGGTGATGTCGGGCGCGGGCAGCTCAAAGGCCAGCGGTGGAACGGCCGTGTTTTGGGGGGCGGTGCTGCTGCTCATTCTTCGATCTTGGCGAATTCCACAATCTTCTTGTACTTGGCGACTTCGGCCGCCAGGAACTGGTCGATGTTGACCGTGGTCGCAGCCACGGTGGAGCCGCTGGCTTCCATCTTCTTCTTGAACTCGGGCGACTGCAGGGTGTCGTTCAGCGCCTTCTTCACCTTGTCGAACACCGGCTTGGGCAGGTTGGCCGGGCCCATCAGCGCAAACCACACGCCAATGTCCACGTTCTTGTACTGCGGGGTTTCGGCCAGGGCCGGGATGTCCGGTGTGGCGGCGGAGCGTTTGGCTTCGGTGGTGCCGAGGGCAATCACCTTTCCGCTCTTGATGTGTGGCAGGCCGCTGGAGAGCACGAACACGCCATATTCCAGGTTGTTGCCCATGAGGTCGTTGGTGAGCGGCGCGACTCCCCGGTAAGGGATATGCGTCATGAAGAGCTTGCCCTGCTCCTTGACCATCTCGCCCGCCAGGTGCAGCGAGGTGCCCACGCCCGAACTGCCGTAGCTGAACTTGCCCGGGTTCTTGGCCACCTTCTGCGTGAACTCGGCCAGGTTCTTCACGCCCGCGCCGGTGGATGCCACCAGCACCAGCGGTTGCGAGGCGATGAGGCCGATGGCGGTGAAGTCCTTCACGTCGTACTTCACCTTCTTGGTCACCAGCTTGTTGATGGCAATCTCGTTGCTGGCGCCCACCAGAAAGGTGTAGCCGTCGGGTGCGCTGCTCGCCACCTTCTGTGCACCAATCGCGCCGCCTGCGCCCCCAATGTTTTCAATCACCACCGGCACGCCCAGCTTGGCGCTCAATTCCGTGGCCACGGTGCGGCCGGTCAGGTCGGTGCTGCCCCCGGGTGGGTAGCCCACCACAATGGTGATGGGTTTGGAGGGATACACATCCTGTGCGAACGCTGGGGCCGCCAGGAGGGCCATGCCACACAGCAAGGCGGTGCGGCGCAGGGAGGGAGTGTTTTGCATGCGGGGCTCCAGTGAAGTTCTTGTGGGTGGAGCCATTGTGAGAAGGCGGGCACACGTCTGTGGTGCTGAAATGGCACCGCGGTGTGCCAAATGGGTTCTGCCCCCTCGGGCAAACCCTGGGGTGTCAGCGCTGTGCCAGGGCTTTCCAGAGCGCTTCGGCCACGGGGCCGAGTCGGCGTTTGGGTCGGTACAGGCGCACGTCGAAACGCACTTCCATGCGCGCATCGCCCGCAGGCGCAAGTCGTTTGGCCTGGCAATCGGCGTGCACCATGGACCAGGGCAGCCACGCCACGCCCAGGCCTTTTTGCACGTATTCGTAGTGCGCGTCGGCCGAGTCGCATTCCACCACCCGCTGCAGCCGGGGCGCATGCGGGTTCTGGGACAGATGGTCTTCCACCAGCCGCCCCAGCGCGAGCTGGGGGGCATAGGCCAGGTAGGGCACGGGCAGGTGGTCCTGCCCGAAGCGGTGCAGCGCCTGCCCTTGTGCCGTCGCCCGCGAAATGGGCACCAGCCGGTCGGACGCCACCGTGACATGCATGAACTGGCGCGCATCCAGCCGTATCGCCAGCGCCGGGTGGTGGTACACGAGCGAGAAGTCGGCTTCACCCCTTTCCAGCAGCGCCACGGTGTCTGCCAGGGCGCGGGTGCGTATGCACAGCTCGGCGTTTTGCAAAATGGGCTGCAGCCGCACCAGCCAGTCGGCCACCACCGTGCGTGCCAGCGTGCGGCCGGTGGCCAGCGTCACGGTGCGGGCTTGCCGGCCAGCCAGGCTTTGCAGCTCCTCGTGCGATTGCGCCAGGCTGCGCGCCATGTGGCCGGCGGTTTCCAGAAAGCTCTGCCCGGCAGGCGTCAGGGTGACGGGGCCGCCACCGCGCTCCACCAGCGGCGTACCCGCCCAGGCCTCCAGCGCGCGGATGCGGCGGCCAAAGGCGGGGTGCGTGACATGCCGCAGCTCGGCTGCACGCGTGTAGCTGCGCTCCTGCGCCAGCACGATGAAGTCTTCGAGCCACTTGAGCTGCATGGGTGTGATCCGGGTGCAGCTGCGGCGCGAAGGTTGTAGGAGCTGAAAGTGGGGTGTCAGCGCGCGCGGGCCGCTTCGAGCACTGCGCGGGTGCGCTGGGCCTCGGTGCGCGCCGCCGCTGCAAAGTCGTCGCCCTTGGACGCGTACAGGATGGATCGCGACGAGTTCACGATGATCGGCCCGCCATCGCGCAGCCCGGCGCGCACGGTGGCAGCGGCGTCGCCACCCTGGGCGCCCACGCCCGGGATCAGCAGCGGCAGTGTGGGCGCAATGGCACGCACGCGCTCGATCTCCTGCGGGTAGGTGGCACCCACCACCAAGCCCAGCTGGCCGTTCTTGTTCCAGGGGCCTTGCGCCAGCCGTGCCACATGCTCATACATGAGCGGCTGGCCCTCCACGCTTGCCAGGCGCTGGGTCTGCAGGTCGTCGCCGCCCCGGTTGGAGGTGCGGCACAGCAAAAAGGCGCCCTTGCCGTGGTAGGCCAGGTAGGGCTCGATGGAGTCGAAGCCCATGAAGGGCGACAGCGTGACCGCATCGGCACCGTAGCGCTCGAAGGCCTCCTTGGCGTACTGCTCGGCCGTGGAGCCAATGTCGCCGCGCTTGGCATCCAGGATCACCGGCACATGCGGCGCGTTGGCGCGCATGTGCTGCATCAGGCGTTCGAGCTGGTCTTCGGCGCTGTGGGCGGCAAAGTAGGCGATCTGTGGCTTGAAGGCACACACCAGATCGGCCGTGGCGTCCACGATGGCGGCGCAGAAGTCATAGATCTTGTGCGCATCGCCCTGCATTCCCGCAGGAAACCGCGTGGGCTCCGGGTCCAGGCCCACGCACAGCAGGGAGTTGTTTTGCGCCGTGGCGTCGCGCAGCATGTCGGTGAAGGTCATGGGGCGTGATTTTAGGTGGGGTGACAAGCACCGCCGCACGGTTTTCTGCCCACCGCTGCGGCGCAGAGGACTCCGGGGTGTGGTCACGAGCCCGCAGTGGTGACCCGTCCTGGAATAGGTTGACACCTATGCGGGATTGAATCCCAGCTGCAATTGGCTTGCAAGAGACGCCCGGTGCATCGCATCGGGCGTTTTGTATTCTAG